>Ga0066376_10002798_pt1 | contig 16041 bp, 9 predicted proteins | sample Knorr_S15_td_Bot_FD_77009 | JGI IMG/M metagenome (GOLD analysis project Ga0066376, IMG submission 77009) | Marine microbial communities from Southern Atlantic Ocean transect - Knorr_S15_td_Bottom_ad_5009_LV_A | ecosystem: Environmental > Aquatic > Marine > Oceanic | place: Southern Atlantic... | reverse complement strand
GACGATGCTTGCAAAGGTGCTAGGCCTACCGATACCGGCTTCTTCCAGAGTTCGGATAAGCATGGCCTCAGAAAATCTGGGTGGAGGCTGTGTAAATTTCTGTTCAGACTTGAGGTCATCCAGATTCACAACGTCACCCTCATCCAGAGGCACCAGGGCGCGTGACGTGTCGGATTCATCCTCGTCCTCGTCGTCGCCATCGCTGGTTGTGTCTCTGGCCTCAACGTACACAGCCCGGAAACCCGGGAACTTGAGGACGGAACCCGTAGCCCTCAGCGTGTACGACGTGCCGGATGGTCCACCCGTGGCGTCAATATCGACGGTGGTGGCGTCCGATATTGAATCCGTCATCTGGCTCGCGACCATTCGCTTCCAGATCAGGTCGTACAGAGACTTCTGATCAGCGTTCAGGTGGCTAGCGATACTCTCTGGTGTACGTAATACGGAGGTGGCGCGGATAGCCTCGTGGGCTTCCTGCGCGTTTTTGCTGCGTGTCCGGTAAACACGGGGCTTTGAGAAGTACTCAGCACCGTACTGGTTCTTGATGAAGTCGCCGATCTCTGCGACCGCCGACGTGGCGAGATTGGTCGAGTCGGTCCTCATGTACGTGATCAGACCAACAGGGTCACCAGATCCAAGCTGAATGCCCTCATAGAGGCCCTGGGCGGCGCTCATCGTCCGTTGTGCGCCAAAGCGCAATCGTCGGGCTGCTTCTTGCTGAAGCGTACTGGTCGTAAACGGAGCCGCCGGACGTGATTTAACTTCACGTTTGACGACCTTACTGACCAGGAAGGCAGACGCCTCAAGGTCTGCGACAACCTTCGCCGACGTTTCGGCGTTGGAAATGAGGTGCCGACCGGTTTTGCCGTCGATGGCGTGCAGAAACGCACGAAATTTCTGAGACTCATCTACGGCTTTCGCAAGCCGTGTGAGCAGAGACCAGTACTCGACCGGGTTGAACGCCTCGATCTCGCGTTCGCGGTCCACGATCATCCGGAGAGCCACCGATTGGACGCGACCGGCTGAAAGTCCACCCCGGATCTTGCTCCAGAGCACCGGCGAGAGCTTGTAACCGACGATGCGATCAAGGACTCGACGGGCCTGCTGGGCGTTCACGAGCTGCATATCGAGGTCTCGATAATCGGCGAACGCCTCTTCAACCGCTGAACGAGTGATTTCGTGGAAGACGACGCGGCGCAGTTCCACATCCTTCATCTCGTTGAGACCGAGCGCCTCGACAAGGTGCCATGCAATAGCCTCGCCTTCCCTGTCAGGGTCGGTTGCGAGGTACACGATCTTGGCTGAGGCCAGGGACCTCTTTATGTCCTTGAGGACGGATTCCTTGCCGTCGGCAATTACGTATGTCGGCTCAAAGCCGTTGTCGACGTCGACTCCGAGTTTTCGCTTCGGCAGATCACGGACGTGACCTATTGAGGCGACAACCTCATACTCTGATCCTAGGAATCGTCCCACTGTCCGCGCCTTCGCGGGCGATTCCACAACGACGAGGTCTTTAGATTTCGTTTTCGCTTTGGCCAATTTTCGCCTAACTGATTTCTTTAGTATGTGTCGTTATGTCCCGGCGCTGGCCGGGAACCGCTACGTACAACATGGAGCCTGCCTGGCGAACCAGACCGCCCAATTCCAGCATGGTCAGGGTTGCGCTGACAACCGAGCTCGGCTCTCCAGAACGGCGCGTGATTTCATCCATGTGCACCGGTTCGGTGCGCAACATATTAAGTAATTCAGACTCTACTGTACCCGGATCAGGCGTCGGCGCAGACAATCCTAACTGTGCACCAAGCCCCGCAATATTCAACTCTTCTAGTATGTCCTCTACGTCAAGCACCAGTTTTGCGCCCTGCTGAATTAGCCAGTTTGTGCCCTTGCTGCGCTCGGATAGCGTACTCCCCGGCACGGCGAAAACCTCACGATTCTGCTCAAGAGCATGAGTGACCGTCAACAGTGCGCCGCTCCGAAAACCGGCCTCAACCACCAGTGTTCCAAGTGTCAGCCCACTTAGGATGCGGTTTCCGCGCGGAAAGTTTCTGGCGTGAGGTCTCACGCCCGGTGGGTACTCACTTATCACCGCTCCTGATTCGGCGATTTTCCGGGCGAGATCTGCGTGTTTCGCCGGGTACACCTGGTCCAGCCCCGATCCCACGCCCGCGATGGTCCTGCCGCCGGCATCAAGAGATGCCCGATGTGCGGCTGCGTCGATACCTACCGCCAACCCGCTGACTACCGTTACGCCGTTCGCTGCAAGGCCGCCGGCGAGCCGCGTCGCCATCTCGAGTCCGTAGCCGCTGCTGGCCCGCGTGCCGACGACCGCAACCGAGCGTTCGTCTCCCGGCTCTAACTTCCCTCTGATGTACAGGACAGGGGGAGGGTCGTAAATTTCTGCAAGACGCGCAGGATATTCAGGCGATCGAAGGCAAATGACATCGATTCCCGCAGTCTCCAGCGCCTCCATCTCGGAATCCGGGTCGATCTCCGGGCGGCTCGAGACGATCTCACGGACGGTAGATTTATCGAGTCCGACGCTTGTGAGGTCTGACTGGCTGGCCTTCCAGGCGAGGGACAGGTCTCCGAAACGCGCCTCGATCTGACGGAGGCGGATTGGCCCGAGTCTGCGGATTCGATTGAATGCGACCCAGTATTTGAGGTCCGGGACCGGTTCGGTCACCACTTCATCCACCCTTACTAGTTGCACGGCACACAGGCCCCATCAGTCACAGGTCCACGCGCTGGTGGGCGGGTATGGCGGAGAGGGCGGGATTCGAACCCGCGGTACCGTTGCCGGCACACACGCTTTCCAGGCGTGCCGATTAAGCCACTCTCGCACCTCTCCGCATGAGTTCCCGGACACCACAATAAGTCAAAAATTTGACAGCCCCCCGGCGCGAACGAGGGGTGGGTGGCGGAGAGGGCGGGATTTGAACCCGCGGTACGTTGCCGTACACCGCTTTTCGAGAGCGGCGCCTTAAGCCACTCAGCCACCTCTCCAACGGAAGAGTATAGCAACGGAAAACGCGTTTTGATCGTTATGCAGACACCAAAAATACCGCTATTGCCGGATATCGATTGCCTTGACCTGATACAAACCGGACTCATACCATGATCGTGTCTGAACCGGTCAGTAATGCGCCACAAGATATCAATCCGTTCACATGAGTCATCCTTTACGTCGAATACGTCGAAACTCGACGCCCGGGTGGCTCGTCTGTTTTTTAATCGGTTTTCAAGTTTTGCGCACCCCCCGTTTGTCACATGACAAGTAGTTTATGGGTGGGTGTAATCCTGGCGGCCGGTATCGGTACCCGGATGCGATCTTCCATCCCAAAGCCCCTGCACAGGCTGTGTGGTCGCACGTTGATCGAACAGACGGTTCGGACCCTGCACGAAGCTGGCATCACGCGAGTCGTAATCGTTGCGTCGCCACTTCTCGCGTCGGATCCTCAACTACTTGAGATGATTGATGGAGACATCGGCGAGGGCGTCACCGTCGCCATACAGACCGAGCCAAGAGGGACGGGGCACGCCCTGCTCTCGGCCTCGGACGCGGCGAGCGATGCGACACATATCCTCGTAGCCAACGCGGACATGCCGCTCATCACAGCGGATACCGTTCGAACGATGCTCGCCACTCACACCGATCTCGACGCATCGATCACGTTGCTGACGGGGAGGGGCGAAGTGCCGGCGGGGTTCGGGCGAGTCATCCGTGACTCGATAGATGGTCACGTGATCGAGATTGTGGAAGAGGCGGATGCCGATGAAGACGCGCTCGCCAGCGACGAGTTCAACGCCGGTTACTACTGCATGGATACACACGTCGCCTGGGGTTTGCTTGCGAGTGTGGAGCCGTCAGCAAAGGGTGAGATTTACATCACGGACATCGTATCTGCTGCCGTGAACTCCGGGGCGCCGGTCGAGGCGGTTCCGGTATCTGATCTTTCAGAAGTCGCCGGTATCAACGATCGTACCGAGCTCGCGGCCGCAGAAGCGGTAATGAGAGCCAGGATCTTAAAGCACTGGATGGTTGAAGGGGTGACGATGATCGACCCCAACACCACTTACATAGACTCAGGTGTGACCATCGGGCAGGACACGACCATCAAGCCGGGAAGCCACCTGATTGGTGAAACTCAGATCGGCATCGACGTCGTGATAGGTCCAGACACGGTTCTGCAGGACACCCGGGTGGACGATGGGGCGGAAGTTGTCTCGTCGCACGCCCAGTCAGCTGTAATTGGTGAGAGGGCGACCGTCGGCCCGTTCAGTCATCTACGACCCGGATCGGTGATCGGGCCGGATGCGCATATAGGTAATTACGCAGAAATAAAGGATAGTGTGATAGGACCTGGCGCTAAGATCGGTCATTTCAGCTATGTGGGTGATGCGACGGTAGGTGCCGGTGCAAACATTGGTGCGGGAACGGTTACATGCAATTACGATGGTGATGTAAAACATCAGACTTTTATTGGAGAAAACGCGTTCATTGGCTCTGGATCCATGCTTGTGGCGCCGTTATCGATAGGACCCGGCGCAAGCACGGGTGCGGGTTCAGTAGTGACGCATGACGTGCCGCCCGGCGCACGTGTAGCCGGAGTTCCGGCGCGATCTATACCAGACGCGGGTTCAAGTCCCGGCGACGGTGACTAGTGCAACGACCTCCCTGAATATCTAACGAGACGAGTTCAGATCAACCCAGGAGCCCAGAACACAGGACATGAGTAATTGCGAAGACCCCGGCGATAGAAGCCACAATAGACGACGACGAAGAACCGCGACCAACCACGTGCACATATCCGGCTTGAACAATGGCGCGGCCTGCGAGGATGAACCTCCCAGTACGAGCTTGAGTCGAGATTGTCTGCGATCAGGCGACTGCTCTACTGGAACAGACCGATGAGCGGCGAAACGTTGATCTCATGGGTCGTCTTCGGCATCGCGATTGCCGTCTACATCGTCGTTTCCCTGGTCGCCGGAGTGGCCGCCAGACGTGCTCCCGGCGTTCGCCTTTTGAGAGCCCCGATTGAGGGCGAGAATGCCGGTAACGGCGGTAACGGTCGCGTTATTCCATACAACGCGGCCGTTCCGGTCACCTCACGTGCGATCGTGTATCTATCGCTCGTGGTGTCTGCCGCTGCGTTGTTCGTGGCGCTTGGTGGTACTACGTTGAGTGAGGTGCAACGCGGTGTCGTTGTTGCCAGTGGTATCGCCGGAGGCCTCGCCGCGATCCACATCCTCGCCGGCGCCATGCGGTTCAACGACCGCGGCAGTATCGAAAGAGTAGTTCGGCCGATCGAGAGGCTTTTCGAGGCGATAACTCGCATTCGCGGTTTGGGTTCGCTGCTCCTGAGGATTTCAGGTACGGGCGGGTTTATCGACAAGTCAGAAGACGTGGTTACGGTGGCGTTCGAGCAAAACCTGGACCTTCTGGAGGCGGCCGGTGTGGCTACGGACGTGGAGGAACTGAGGATGATCCGGGGCGTGCTGGATCTGGACACCACGCGCGTCCGAGAGATTATGCGCCCACGGGTGGATATGGTTGTCGCGGAGGCGGAAGCTACCCGGCGTGAAGTCGCGGATCTCATGATCAGTGAGGGTTATTCAAAGATCCCGGTATACCGGGGCCAGATCGATGATGTCCTCGGTATAGTTTTCGCACGCGATTTGCTCAAAGCACAGCTCGTTGAGCCAGACGGTAATGAAAGTGTCCTTGATCTGGTCAGGCCCGCAATTTTCGTCCCGGAATCTCAATTCCTTGAGCACCTTTTGCAGGAGTTCCAGCGCAATCGAGTCAAGGTCGCGATCGTGGTGGACGAATACGGCGGCGTGTCAGGACTGGTGACGCACGAGGATCTCGTAGAGGAGATCGTGGGCGAGCTCGAGGACGAGTTCGACCAGCAAGAGCCGGAGCTTCAGAAGGTCAACGATGACGAGTCGTTGGTAGACGCACGTTTGACGCTGGACTCGTTGAACGAGACGTTCGACACCGATATCGAAGGCGACGGTTTCGATACGGTTGGTGGACTGATCTATCTTGAGCTTGGCCGCATGCCGGTCGTCGGCGATCGTGTATCTGTGGCCAATCTGGTGATGACGGTGGAGTCAACAACAGGTCGTCGTATCCGGCAGGTAAGGGTCATTCGAGAAGCGACAACGGCCGAGAGCGCCTGATCGGCGTGTCGGCCTCTCATGGGTCCGCCATCTATCAGGGCAGGACCGGACGATAGACCCTGTGGTGCCGGATAGGCACGCTCTGTGACATCGTTTATCGATCGACGATGCTCCAGGGGGCGACCGGATACGAGTTGGTTCACACCCACACATCGCTGCCTGTGATTTGCGATACCTGAACCCCCGGCAGTCCACGATGCAGAGCGCCCGGGTCTCCTGGGGTTGTACCGGGTTATAGAGTTTGTCTTTAAACGTACAACAGGCCCCGGCGGATGCCGGGGCCTGTTTAAGGTCTCTAATCTGGTCCGGAGTTAGTCGGTCGCTACTTTGTCTACGATGGCGAACCCGGCAGCAGCTTTGCCTCCGAGGGCTCCTAACGCATCCAGGGTATGGACGGACCCGGCCGCGAACACGTCATTCGAGAGATCGACCGTTGCCTCGAACGCACCAACAGGGTTGGCGACGATTGTGGCATCGAGGATGATCGTGCCCTGCGAACCAGTAGAAGAAACGGTTGTCAGGCGAAGGCTTATGCTCTCACCGCCGGTGAATCCACCGCCAACAACGTTTGCTTCGGTCGTGCCGACAGCCTTGAACTCTACGAATCCTGCTGAGCCAGTACCGGCGTCAACAACGATCAGAGAGGTGGCGTTTGCGTCTGAGCCGTCTGCGCCGTTGGCACCGTTCGTGCCAGCTACACCCTGCGGTCCCTGAGAACCGGCCGGGCCGGGATTTCCGGGCTCGCCGGGGGCGCCAGGATCACCGGATTCACCAGGGTTGCCAGGGTTGCCTGGGCTACCAGGGTTACCGGCAGCACCGGGTTCACCAGCTATACCTGCGTTACCAGGGAAACCGGGTTGGCCCGCAGGACCTTGCGGTCCTTGGCTGCCATCGTCACCCGCGCAGGCGGCAAGCGCCACAGCGGCAAACGATGAAAGTATAAGGAAGATTAGTTTTCCTCTTCCGCGCTTGAGTAAATTCATTGAGCCCCGTCCTCCATCTTTGAGGTGTATCGGCGCTAGCCCGGGCGGGCACGCCATTCTTCTTTTGGAACGGCGGGTCTTGTGGCCGGCCACACTAGAAAAAGTTTGCGCTTGAACGCGCGTTTTTAGCAACGCGAGTTTTTAGCCCCCGCGAGCGCTCGCCAAACAATATCTCAGGCCCTTCGCGGGTGTCAAGGTAGATTTAGAGTGTCGAGCCACCCCGTACAGGATTGGATATGGCTCAGATTGGGCGCTTCAGCTTTTACACGGTAATCGCGACGTAAATTCCGATGGTAATTTTGCCCGTTAGCAGTTTCAGTTATTAGCATCCACTACAGATTCGTGACGTCGTCAGGGTTGCCACTCAAGATCTTGTGGGCCGTCAACGTGTTTTACGTTGGAGTTATCGGAGTGTGCCACATGCTATACTTCGTTCGCCTTCGCGCATGTTGGATTACGTCTCGCGGAATGCAGTCTTACTAGCGCCCGAAAAGATCAGGCGTCCAGCGAAGATTTCCTTATACAGAGCTATTCGGTATTCGAATTGCGTAATCTCTAGGAGATACCCACCACTTGGACCAGGCGACAAAAACGGCGATAGTCGAGGAACACCAACGACACGATACCGACAAAGGCTCGGTAGAAGTCCAGGTGGCGCTCCTGACAGGACGGATCACCGAACTAACGGAACACCTCAGGGAGCACAAGCACGACCACTCGACAAGGCGTGGCCTCTTGAAACTCGTCGGTCAACGACGAAGTCTCCTGAGTTATCTCAACGGCAATGACGTGGGGCGGTATCGCGCCATCATTGAAAAGCTCGGCCTGCGCAGGTAAGCGCAGATAGCGCCCCTCTAACAGTTAGCGGGGTGCTTTTTTATGGGAATGTCCTGACGTCAGGATGGCCCAAAACCGGAATGAAAACGCAAATTCGTCCCGGGTGAACACATGGAGCCGGTACAGAGTCCGGCCGGTCCTACCGCAGAAATAAGTCTGGGGTTGGACCAGAAGATGGGATTTAGACAGTTCATGATTTCCAATTTTGAGATCGAATTCGGAGCGCGCACGCTCAAGTTCGAAATCGGTCGAATAGCCAACCTCGCCGGGGGTGCGGTAACCCTGCGCTATGGCGACACGATGATGCTGGTTACGGCTTGTGGGTCAAAACGACCCCGGCCGGGGCAAGATTTCTTCCCGCTCACCGTGGATTACGAAGAGAAAATGTACGCCCGGGGCAAGATCCCTGGCAGTTTCTTCAAACGCGAGGGCCGGCCGAGCAGCGACGCTACTCTGATGGCTCGCATTACTGACCGCCCACTTCGTCCCCTGTTCCCGAAGGGATACAAGAACGAGGTCCAGATCATCGCCAGTACGCTCTCCGTTGATATGGAGAACCCGACCGACATCCTCGGTATCATCGGCGCGTCCACCGCGTTGACGATCTCCGAAATTCCGTACGACGACCCGATCGGCGCCTGCCGCATCGGACTCATCGAAGACGAACTCGTCGTCAACCCTACCTACGCCGAGCAGGATGAAAGCCTCCTGGACCTTGTGGTAGCGGGAACCGCAGACGCCATCATGATGGTGGAGGCTGGGGCCAAAGAGGTCTCGGAGGACGTGATCGTCGAGGCCCTCAGGCTCGCACAGGAAGTCAACGGCGAGATTGTTGAACTGATCCGCGAGATCCAGGCCAAGGTTGGCAAGAAAAAGTGGATCGTCGAGCCCGACACCGCTGCCGATGAAGCGGAGTCCGCCGCTCGTGAATGGGTAGGGACGAAGATTTCTGATGCCCTGGCAGCGCCGGGCGACAAGGCTTCTCGAGAAGACGCCTTTGAAGAGATCAACCACGCCCTGAAGGAAGCCCTCAAGGATTCTCACGACGAGAAGAATCTCCAGTCCGCGTTCTACGCGCTTGAGACCGAAGCGGTGAGGTCCGCGATCCTCGAAGACGGTCGCAGGCCTGACGGCCGGGCCCTCACGGACCTGCGGGATCTCACTTCCGAGGTTGGTTATCTTCCGCGGACGCACGGGAGTGCATTATTCACCCGAGGCGAGACGCAGGCGCTTTCAATCGTCACCCTGGGTTCGCCCGGCGAACGTCAGCGGTTGGACACCCTGGGGCCTGTCAGCGAAAAGCGCTACATGCACCACTACAACTTCCCGCCCTACTCGACCGGCGAGACCGGCCGAATGTTCACCGGGCGTCGGGAGATCGGTCATGGCATGCTCGCAGAACGTGCCCTCATACCGGTTCTGCCGAGCCAGGAAGATTTCCCGTACACCATTCGAGTGGTATCCGAGATTATGAGTTCAAACGGCAGTAGCTCGATGGCCAGTGTCTGTGGATCCACGATGAGCCTGATGGACGCCGGTGTGCCGATCAAGGCACCGGTGGCCGGCATCGCCATGGGACTTGTATCCGGTGAAGACGGCCAGCGCGCCGTCCTGACGGACATTCAGGGCGCAGAGGACCACTCTGGCGACATGGACTTTAAGGTGGCCGGAACCCGTGACGGCATCACGGCGCTCCAGATGGACATCAAGGTCAAAGGGATCACCTGGGAGTTGATGAGCAACGCCCTGGCCCAGGCCAAGGATGCCCGCTACGCCATCATCGATCACATGGAGACGACCATCGCAGCGCCTCGCGCCGAGATGAACGAATACGCTCCTCGAATGATCTCCACGAAAGTACCGACCGACAAGATCGGCACAATCATCGGCCCGGGCGGCAAGGTCATCCGGGGCATGATCGACGAGTTCGGTGTGACGATAGACGTGTCGGACGACGGCACGGTTGTAATCGGATCTCCCAACGCTGAATCTGCGGAAGCGGCGCTTGCCCAGATCGAAGCGATGACGGGCGAGGTCGAGGTCGGCACCCGCTATAAAGGCAAGGTCGTCAGGCTGATGACGTTCGGCGCATTCGTCGAACTGTTCCCAGGCAAAGACGGTCTGGTCCACATCAGCGAGCTCGCAGATGAGCGCGTACCTTCGGTAGAGGCTGTCGTCAGCATCGGCGATGAGATCGAGGTCCTTGTGACCGAGATCGATGGCATGGGCCGGGTCAACCTGTCGGCAAGACCGGCGGTACTATCCGGGGATGAGAAGGTTGGATCCGACGGTGGCAGTGATCGCAATGGCGGTGGCGGACCCGGGGGCGACCGGCCTCGCAGTTTTGATCGCGGCGGGCGGGGCGGTGGACGTGGCGGAGATCGCGGTGGACGCGGTGGTTTCCAGGGCGGAGATCGCAGTGGACGCGGGAGCGACCGTGGTCCACGCCGAGACGGCGGTGGCGGCGGACCTCGCAGGCGAGTCGGTGGCTTCGACGGCGAACGCCGATCAGGCCCACCATCTAGATAGGTTCAGGACATGACAGACCAGCCGATCAAAGTTGCCGTAAACGGAGCCCTCGGCCGCATGGGACAGACAGTCCTGGGTGCGGTCGAGGCTGAGCCAGCCACGATCGCGGTCGGCGGCGCAGACAGCGCCGCTTCGACAGACACAGTAGTGGTTCCCGGAGGCAACCCGGTACCGCTCGCAGCCACATTGGCCGAACTTCTTTCGAAGGTCGATGCAGATGTGGTGGTCGACTTCTCAAACGGCGCAGGCGCGGTCGACACGATGGCCGCAGCTACTAGCGCCGGGGTTCGCGTGGTCTCGGGATCAACGGGCGTGCCGGCCGGCGAGCTTGAGCGCTACGGCGACATCGCGTCCAAAGCCGGTATCGGGATCATCAGCGCATCCAATTTTGCGCTGGGTGCGGTGCTGATGATGTACCTGGCTGAAATGGCAGGACCGCATTTCCAGTACGCGGACCTGATCGAGAGTCATCACGAAGCGAAGATCGACTCACCATCTGGTACTGCGCTGTCTATCGCAGAGGCCGCACGGGCGGGGCGTGATAACGATTTCACGTACAACGAACCCGAAAAGGTGACGCTGGACGAGGTCCGTGGCGGACTTCTGGGCGGCGTGAACGTTCACAGCGCACGTATGCCAGGCCGCATGGCCCGGCACGAACTGGTGTTCGGCACGTCCGGGCAGACCCTCTCGATTATCCACGACACAATCAACCGTGATTGCTACATGCCGGGCGTGTTGGCGGCGGTTAAGCGTGTCATGACGCTAAAGGGTCTGATGCTTGGCCTCGACCAGGTGTTGGGCTTGCGAGACCCCGCCAAGCCGTAGCCGCGGACGCTGCGCTTCAAACTTTGGAAGCGACCCGTAACAGCGAACCGCGGCGATTCAGCCAACCGGCCACCGACTTCAAGCGATCTTCGAAATGAGATGCCGCCCCTTTTCTTCACGTGCTCGTTCGAGATCGAAATGTGCAGGCACTTCAAGAAAGTGCATCTGCAAGCGTGCTCTGGCCGGATCGCCCTGTAAAATTTCGTACCTCTCAAACATAGAACGGTTGAAGAAATGTCTGACAGTAATCTGACCATTGCGATCGTTGGCGCCACCGGCGCCGTGGGTGCGGTCGCGCTCGAACTCCTCGCCGACAGAGCTTATCCAGCGGATCGCATCATCGTCATGGCGTCTTCACGATCCATCGGGAAGAAGTTGTCCTATCTCGACACGGAGCTGACCGTAATCGAGGCGGTTCCAGACGCGTTTGAAGGCGTGGACGTGGCGTTTATATCTGTTAGCGCGGAGGTTAGCCGTGCCCTCGCCCCTGAAGCTGTGAAGCGTGGGGCGCTTGTTATTGACGACGGCTCCGCATTCCGCATGGATCCGGCAGTCCCGCTAGTGATACCCGAGGTAAACGGCGCCGATCTCGAGTGGCATCAGGGGATCGTATCGATCCCCAACTGCACGACGACCCCGCTTGCCATGTCGCTCGCAGCGCTTGGACAGGCTGCGCAAATTACGCGTGTGACCGTTGCGACGTATCAGGCGGTGTCCGGCACGGGCGCGGCGGCGGTCCGTGAGCTGGATGAGCAAACAGCGGATATTCTGGCGGGCCGGCCGGCGATTCCAAAGGAATACCCGCACCAGATTGCCTTTAATGTGTTGCCCCAGGTAGATGATTTTGCCGAGGACGGTTACACGGGCGAAGAGCACAAGATGATCAACGAGACGCGGAAGATCCTCCACGACCCCGACATCGCTATATCTCCGACCTGCGTTCGGGTGCCCGTGCCCGTAACGCACAGCGAGGCCGTGCAGGTGGAGTTCGAACGTCCTATGAGCCCGGAAGAGGCGACCCGGTTGTTGTCAGAATTCCCCGGCATCACTGTGGTGGACGAGCCTCAGGCCAGCGTCTACCCTATGCCCGCTCAGGCTTCGGGCAAAGACGATGTCTTCGTGGGACGAATCCGCAAGGATGCATCTCACCCGAACGGCCTGGCGCTCTGGATAGCGTGCGACAACCTCCGAAAAGGGGCGGCGTTGAACGCGCTCCAGATAATGGATGAAGCGGTTCGCCGAGATTGCGTTAAGCCGGTGCGGTAGGTCCGCATTCTTGAGCTTTCACGAATGGACGAACACACGCATCACAACAGCCGCAGGACAAGATCCAGCGGCCAGAAGCATCAGGGAAGAATCAGGTACAGCCTGGAGTCGCCCGGGATGCCTGAAATAATTAGGAGTAACGGCAATGACAGACTTCGGCCGACTGCTCACAGCAATGATCACGCCGTTCGATGAGGACGGTGAGCTGAACTACGGAAAGGCCAGAAAGCTGGCCAGCGCCCTCATCGATGCCGGTAACGATGGTCTCGTGATCGGCGGCACGACCGGGGAAGCGCCATCGCTCAGTAATGACGAAAAGATTCGGCTCTTCACCGAGATCAAAGAAGAGATTGGCGATCGTGGAAGCATCGTTGTCGGCACGTCCGACAACAATTACCCGAATTCACTTGAGCTCACGAAGGAAGCGGAAGCGACCGGAGCGGACGGCGTTCTGCTGACGGTTCCGGCGTACAACAAGCCTCCACAGGAGGGGCTTTTCCAGTACTTCCGCGGTCTTGCAGAATCCACGAACCTGCCCTGCCTGCTATACAACGTTCCATCCCGAACGGCGCTCAATATGACCGCCGAGACAACGCTCCGCATAGCCGAGATCGACAACGTGATCGGCGTGAAGGAAGCGTCCAGCGATCCGGTGCAGATCACGATGGTGATCGATGGCGCCCCGGACGGTTTCCTGGTGTGGAGCGGAAACGACGACGAGACGTTTTCCGTAATGACGACCGGGGGCCACGGCATCGTCAGTGTTGCCGGGCACATCGTGAGCCGTCAGATCAAGACGATGATGGGTCTGATCCTTGAGGGTGATATTGAGGCTGCGGCCGCCGAGCATCGCCGCTTGTTGCCGCTGTTCAAGGCGATCTTCTGGGTGACTAACCCGATTCCGATCAAGTACGCCGTTAATCGCACAGGCTTTGACGCCGGTGTTCACCGGCTGCCGATGGTGAGCATTGAAGATGCGGACCCGGGAGTGAAGAAGCGCCTGGACGAAGTGCTGGATGACTATGAGATGGATCTGGTTGTCAGCTAGAGGCCGATCTACGTAAGACATGAAGAAGCCCCCGGTTAATCCGGGGGCCTCTTTATTTCCTGATTCAGCGACGTCCGCTGGCGTGCGTCCTGGTTTATCGAGGGTAATCTATCTGGGAATAATGTCCTTTAGCACAACGGTCTCTTCCCGTCTCGGGCCGCTTGAGATGATGGACGCCTTCACGCCGAGGATGTCTTCAATGAAGCGGATGTAGGCCATCGCATTCGCCGGAATGTCCTCGGGGCGTGTGATGCCGGCGGTGGAGCCGGACCAGCCCGGGAGCTCTTCGTAAATCGGCTTGCTGCGGGCAAGCAGCGAACTATCGATCGGGAAGTTCTCGGTGCGCTCGCCATCGATCTCGTAAGCAACACAAACCTTGACGGTGTCGAAGCCGTCCAGAATATCCAGCTTGGTGATGATAAGAGCGTCAAAGCCGTTGACCTTGGCGCTGTAACGGCCCGCGACGCCGTCGAACCAGCCGACTCGCCTCGCACGCCCCGTCGTCGTACCAATCTCTTTGCCGATTGTGCGGATCTTCTCCCCAACGTCATCTAATAGTTCGGTCGGAAATGGCCCCGCGCCCACGCGCGTCGTGTACGCCTTGAAAACGCCCGCAACTCCGGCGAATGCGCGTGGGCCTATCCCGAGGCCAGACAGAGCACCGCCGACGGTGGAGTTGGAGGACGTGACGTACGGGTAGCTACCATGGTCCAGGTCAAGGAGCGCGCCCTGTGCGCCCTCCAGGATCAGGTTCTCGCCGGCCTCAAGGACCTCCGCAACAAAGTACTCTGCGGGCTTGATGTACGGTCCGAGTTCCGTCGCCCATCTGCGGGAGGCCTCGAAGATATCCTCAATGTCGACCGGATCAGCGCCATAGATTTTGGTGAGGACTTCGTTCTTGAAATCGACGATGGCTGGAAGGCGCAGTGCGAGATCTTCCGGATCAAGTAGCTCGCCGGCGCGCAGGCCCGTGCGATTCACCTTGTCTAGGTACGCCGGTCCGACGCCCCGTCCGGTCGTTCCGATGGCGTCATCTCCACGCCGCGCTTCCTCGAGTTTGTCGAGTTTTATGTGATACGGGAAGATCAGGTGGGCGCGATCGCTCACCACGAGTTTTTCCGGCGTCAGGTTCAGTTCGTTGATCTCGCCGAGGAGCACATCCGGGTCTACGACGACGCCGTTACCGATGATGTTTGTGACGTGGGGCCAGCAGATGCCGCTTGGTACGAGGTGAAGTTTGAACGTACCGGCATCGTTCATAACCGTATGCCCGGCGTTGTTTCCACCTGAGTAACGAGCTACAGCGGAGGCGTCTCGGGCAAGATAATCAATGATCTTGCCCTTGCCTTCGTCGCCCCACTGTCCACCTATCACGGCGTAAGCCGGCATGCCGTTGCCTCAACCCGCCCCGCCGGCCCAACCAGCGTTACGGGCACTGTACCCATGCACGTGCTGAGTAGGCACGCGCGCAAACGGCTCCCCATTGGTTGCTAGTCCGCCCTAGTCCACTGGGGAGCACATGCAGAGTATACCTTCCGCGGGTCAGAAAGATGAGTCCGAAATTGGAAGCAGAATTGACCATCAAATCTGTTGACCCGCCCCCTTCGGGCCGGTATATTTATAAGTCGCCCTGAATTACCACGGTAATCGGGACGCCTCGTAGAACCTGCTGGGGACTTTGGTTGTCCGCAGGGAAACGGGGATCAGGACCTTGAAAACTGAATATCTGACTCCAAAACTCCGAGTAGCCGAGAGATAGCCGAACCTTAATGTGGGTCAAGCTATTAAGGGCGCACGGGGGATGCCTTGGCACCAGAAGCCGATGAAGGGCGTGGCTAGACTGCGAAAAGCCACGGTTAGCTGTCCAGCGAGCTTAGCCGTGGATTCCCGAATTGGGTAACCAGCCTGCGCGAGCAGGAGCCCGGATTTATCCGGGGGGTAAGCGGGGGAACTGAAACATCTAAGTACCCCGAGGAAAAGAAATCAACCGAGATTCCCTGAGTAGCGGCGAGCGAAAAGGGATCAGCCTAAACCGTTGGGGCCTAACGGACTGAAGTCCTATGCCTCAGCGGTGTTGTAAGACGCAACATGGAAGCGCTTCAGAGCTTCCGGAGAGTTACAAACTGTTTTACTTAGCCGAATGTCCCTGGAAAGGGCGGCCATAGAGGGTGATAGACCCGTAGGCGAAAAGTAAACAGCTCTCTGATGTGTTCTTGAGTACCACGGGGCACGGGAAACCCTGTGGGAATCTGGGGGGACCACCCTCCAAGGCTAAATACTTCTGGTGACCGATAGTGAACAAGTACCGTGAGGGAAAGGTGAAAAGCACCCCAAGTAGGGGAGTGAAATAGAACTGAAACCGTG
>Ga0066376_10002797_pt1 | contig 16046 bp, 12 predicted proteins | sample Knorr_S15_td_Bot_FD_77009 | JGI IMG/M metagenome (GOLD analysis project Ga0066376, IMG submission 77009) | Marine microbial communities from Southern Atlantic Ocean transect - Knorr_S15_td_Bottom_ad_5009_LV_A | ecosystem: Environmental > Aquatic > Marine > Oceanic | place: Southern Atlantic... | reverse complement strand
TGCCATAGAGTGATCTGAGTGTCGAGTAAATACCTCGCGAGTCGAAAAGCCCGAAGCTCTCAACTCAGGAAGGTAGCATGATATCCGTCGAACTTTCGAAGAGCCCCGGGGAGATCTCCCGGTCGGGGTCGAAAATCGGCCTGGGTCCACCAAGGGGGCATAATTTGACAAAGCTAGGTTCCACGACAGACTAAGTCAATTAACACTGCCAGCACGTTTTGGCCCGAAAGAGTCCTTGATGAATTACTTGACCACATGCAGGAAAAGGCGTTTGATAAATCCGTTGTCCAGCCCCTGACGGCTTTCTCGACGCCGAATTTCAGCTGCGGTTCCATGGGTCTGGTGCCCGATCACCTCCCTCCCGGCAGCTACCGACGGGCGCGCGTGACTGGTGAGGTGCAGGACAGCGGTGTGGCACTGCCCTATACCGGAGGTATCCGTGAAGGCATTGATCTGCGTGAAGTACCCGGCTGCCGATGGCGTTGAGCTCGCCGCGGACATCTATCTGCCGGAAGGCCCTGGCCCTTTCCCAGTGATATTGACGCGAACGCCGTACGACCGTGTCCAGCACCTGGGAGGCCATGCCGCGGACCTGGTGAAGTACGGCTACGCCTATGTGGCAACGGACTGCCGCGGCCGCTTCGAGTCCGCCGGAACCTTCACGCGGATGTTCGACGAGGTCGACGACGGACAGGCAACCGTAGACTGGATTGCCGAACAGTCGTGGTGCAACGGCCGTATAGGTATGTGGGGCTTGAGCTATGGGGCCGCCTTTCAGGTACCGGCGGCTGTCGGCGGCCACGAGGCCATCCGGTGTCTTTGCCCCTCTGTAGTCTGCGTTCGTTTTTTCGAGAACTGGTCGCGCTATGACGGCTGCTTCGCGCTGCAGAACCCGCTGTGGTGGATCATGGGCAACGGCGCTTATCGAACGAAGCCGCCGGTCCACCATGTGGACTGGCAGGCGCTGTACCGGATGAAGACACTGGATGAGGTCGAGGAGGCGATTGGCTTTCCGCTCGACATGCTGCGGGAGATCGCCGACCACGACACAGATGATGAATTCTGGGAGCACATCAATCAGTGGCCGATGCACGAGAGAATAAGAGTCCCGGCCATGCACACTGCCGGTTGGTTCGACCACGTCTCCATGGGGCAGTTTGAATCCTACGAACGGATCCGCGATCTCGGCGCGACTCAGGCCGCACGCGCCGGGCAGCGGCTGTTCGTGGGACCGTGGTATCACATCATCACCAAAGCCGGCAGCGAACATCGTCGTTTCGGTACCTGGGATTTCGGTGAAGATGCCGATGTCTCTGTGCGCGACTACCATCGCCGCTTCTTCGATCTGCATCTGAAGGATATCGACGACGGCATCAGCGAAGAGCCACCGGTGCGGGTATTCCTCATGGGGGAGAACCGTTGGCTCGATCTGCCGGACTGGCCGCCTGAGGCGGATATGCAACAGTGGCACCTGAGTTCAGACGGCCATGCCCACGGACAACGCGGCGACGGGTCGCTGTCGCGGACGGCGCCGACAGCGACTGCACACGACAACCTCGTTTATGATCCCGATAATCCGGTAGGGACATGCGGCGGGCAGATTTTCTGGAACATGGAAGGCGGCGGTCCGCAAGACCAACGGCATCTGTTGGAACGCGACGATATGCTCTATTACCAGAGCGAACCGTTGGCAGAGCCGCTGTGCGTGATCGGCAACGTCAGCGTCGATCTGACTATCGCGACTGATGTCGACGATACCGACATGATTGCCCGTCTCTGCGTAGTCGAGGCCAGCGGCGCGGTCACCTGCATCCTTGTGGGCTCCTTCCGCTGCCGCTATCGCGAGGGCTTCGACAAGCGCGTGCCGTTGGTACATGGCGAACCGACCGCGCTGCACTTTCGACTGTCCCAGCTGGCCTACACTTTTCCTGTCGGTTCGCGCGTTGCGCTGTCGGTGACAAGCAGTGATTTTCCGCGCGTTCAACCCCATACCAATACCATGGCCAAGCCCTGGGTAGATGAGCCGCCGGTGATCGCACACACGGATGTGCTGCATGGCGGCGGGATCAAATCGAGCCTCAATCTACCGGTAGTGACGGATATCGCCACAGGGACGTCTGGAATGGAACATCCAGTGGCCCGAGGGCCCCGATCACGGGTGTGATGCCAATTCGCCCCTGCTTCAGGGGACTTCACGCTCTCGCCAGCTGACCTTTGACCGCCGGCCCTTTCCAATCGTTGACGATGTCACTGAGCCGCCTGCTGCGCCCCCCTGTGGTCAACCGCCTCTACTTCGCGGCGTATCTCGCCACCACCGCATCCGATCTCAACCGCGCCCGCTCCATGGCGTGGGGGAACTTCGGATTCGGGAAGGTGTTCGGCCCCGCCACATACGGGAAGGCCTTCTCGGGATGGTCGATGACCTCCATACCGAAACCTGGAGCGCTGGACAGCTCGATCACTCCCTTCGCCGGTCGCATGGGGGACTTCAGCAAGCCGTAGCGCATTTGGTTGGGATACATGAAGAACTCGCACATGTGACCGGCTTCGGTGCCCGCGACGAGGTGGGCATTGCACATGGTGCCCAGGGGAGTCGCCCAGTTGTGGGTCACCATCTTGACGCCGTGGGCGGCCGCTTTCTGGGCGATGCGCCAGTTTTCGGTGATCCCAAGGTAGACGCAGTCCGTCTGAATAGCATCGTACACCCCTTGTTCAATCCATGGCGTCACCTCCTCTATCGATCGGAAGCGCTCGCCGCCCCATAGCTGCACCCGGGGCATCATCTCCTTGAGTCTGAGATAGTCCTCGAACTGAGCCGGACCCTCGTCACCCATGGGTTGCTCGAAAAACAGGAAGCCAAGTTCGTCGATGATGGGCGCTATCTCCTGGCACTCCTCCCAGGTCCACGAGTCGTATCCCTTCTTCTCCAGTCCCAGATCGAAGTCAGGTCCCACCGCCTCGCGCAATTGCCGACAGATCTCTCCCAGCGATTTCGCCGTAATCCCCGCTTCCTCCCAGTCCGAGCCCGGTCGCCACTTGAAGGTGTCGAAGCCCAGCGACTGGTACTCCAGGGCTTCAGCGATGAGCTCTTCTACACCGAAGGGCTTGCCGTCCCCTCGGTCGTAGTAGGTCCACATGACGCCGCCACTGGCGTACACCTGAGGGCGGGAGTTGGCTGGGCCCTTGCCGGCGAGCATCTCGTACACCGGCCTTCTCTTTGCCCTGCCGATGATATCCCAGCAGGCCGCATCCACCCCGGCCGGGAGTTGCAGTCTGTCTACATCGAAGGGGTTCTCACCCACAAGCTGCGAATAGTCAGAGCCGACAACACCGGCCAAGCCGCTGCCATATCCACCGATGGCCGGGCCGATCCCCACGATGCCCTGATCGGTAAACACCTCGATGAGGCCGGCATCCATCTTCGTCAGCACCACGGGCCCGCAAATGTGGATGTAAGAACCATCAGCCGGCTTGTAGGACAGCGGTGTTACTCTGACCTCGGTGATGCGTAGTTCTTCCCTGCCGATGTCGTCCAGAAGTTCAGTTGCCGTCATCGTCACCTTCGATCTCCCGTATCAGGCCTTCTTTCCCGCATGGAGCCACGGTTATCCCGCCCTTGAGATTCCCGATCAGTTCACTTGTCATCAAAGCCCGGCTGTAGATCCGCACGAGCGTCACGCCTTGGCCGATTCTCAGTCTGTCGCTGCCGTTCACATCCCGCAGGTTGGGATCGTAGCGTCCCCAGCCAAACTGGCGAAATTCGCCGCCGTCACAGAGAGCGCCGTCTACGGTGAAGGAGATCACCTTCGGGCCGCCGTCCACGACTATACCGAGGTGATGTGGCACGCCCGATGTCAGCAGGTCAGGATCGCACCTCCAGGCGCTCTCCGTCCTGCCGTCATTCAGGACGATCTCAACGGTTCCACGCTCGGAGGTCCTCACGCAAAAACCCTTTCCGTTCTTCAGCCGGTTGTCCAACAGCACCTGCCCGGTATCCGGGGCTTCCAGCCGGACAGACAGCTCTAGCGTGAATCCCGCCCGGAGGTCCCTGGTCCCGTAGTCGTGCCGGTCCGGGTCCCGCTGGAGGAAGGTCGGCATCTCCGGCGCATCGGTCTCCATCGGACCGGGACTGGCGACCTCCAGCGAAAGGCCGTCTCGCGCTACTGATCGGGCATCGAACTGTCCTTTGAGCTTGGCGAGGAATCCCGCGTCCACTTCGTGCACCCGGCCCTTGTCCTTCTGGGTCTCCGTCAAATAGAGGGTACCCCTGTCTTCGAGTAGGTCAGGGTAACTCATGCGGAGGAACGGGTCGTCGTCGTAGAGCACGATCTCCGGCTGCGTCCATTTGATGACCTTGCCGTCTGGGCCGTCGGCCTCGAGACCCGCGCACAGCCATACGGGGTTCCTGTCATTGTAGGCGTTTGCTCGTTGCTGAGGATGCTCGCGGATGAACCGCCCTCCGTGGTTGTGAAACCAGTAGAGGAAGGTGCCGTCCTCGCAGCGCCAGGCGAAATTCGCCGCTCGCGGGTGCTTCATCACCCGGCCGTCGGCAAAGCGCTTGTATTGCGGCTCCGACCATGTGCGTCCGCCGTCGCGGCTGTAGGTGTTTACCGGATAGCCGTCGATCGTTCGGTAGACGGCGTAGATCGATCCGTCACTCAGCACGCAATAGCTCTGTTCCTCGGCGACGGTGCCGCCTCCCGGCGGGGTCCGCAATCCGGCGTCTCCGTCGGGCAGCGTTTCCCACACCAGCTTCGACGCGTCCTGTTCCTCCAGGATGTTCTCACTGCGCAGGAGCACGCCCTCGGATCTTGTAAAGAAGCCGTCTCCGAAGCCCCCCACCTTGTGCAGCGAGACGAACCCAGCGCCATCAAGGACGAACGGCTTGCCGACGTTCCAGAAATACTTCAGCTTGCCCCCGTTGGCGTTCTCTCTATCGATCGCCATTTCCCGCATCGGCAGATCGAAGCGCTGGGCGCTCCAGGTCCGCCCGTGATCGTCACTGTACTTGAACACGAAATGACCGAGTGAGTCGACCCGATAGTTGTACCCGTCTCGATATGGGGGGTTGTCGGCCCTCACTCTGCGTACGTTGTCGGTATTGTGGTTGTAGAACACGTATAGACGTCCACTAGGCACCTTGAGCAGGACAGCGTAGGAGGCCTCAGGGCCATCCGCTGGCTCCACTGCCACCGGTTCATCCCAGGTCCGCCCCCTGTCTTCGCTCCGCAAGGTCACCACGTGCTGTCCGGCCTGACCTTCCCGTCCGGCGCCTGTCGTCATTACGCACAGCCAGGCATCGTCGTCGGTCTTGACGACGTAGGGCTGGTCGCTGTAGCTCTCGGTGGGGATCTCCCAACCGTTGCGGATGTCCCGCCAATCAAAATTACGTGCACCCACGCGCTATCTCCTTATTCTCTGTTTTCGCAGATCCCCCCAGTTTCAGGCTACCTTGTTCAGCGCTACTGTTACAGCCGGAAGTAGGTTCCAGCAATGAACTTGCGCCCTCCGTGCCACGGCACGTCCGGGTCGTCGTGCTGCCAGTAGTAAGCGGTGAAGATGCGGCCGTCGTCAAGCTCGAGGGCAAGGGGATATCCTCCATCGACGACGCCTCTGGGTCCGGCCGCCACGGTGTCGTCTCTCAGACAGACCGGCTCGGACCAGGTGAGGCCATCATTCTCCGAGACGATGGCGTACAGACCGGTGGGGTCGGGATTCCGGCGCATGTAGACGACGACGATACGGCCATCTTTGAGTTGGAGTGGGAAGGGCGACACCGACCACGCGTGAATTCTGCGGGGGTTGGACCAGTTGAGCCCTGCATCGTCGGAGTGGCAGACCGAGGTCCAGCGCGTGCGGGCGCCGCCGGCGAAATACCAGGCGCCTACAAAACAGAGCCAGCGGCCCGACGGCAAGACGACGACCTGCGGGTAGGAGTAAGCGATGCGTCCATTCGAATCGCAGCAGATCTCACTGAAAAAGTTCCAACTCTCGCCGTTGTTTTCAGACAGAAAGAGCTGAGGCGCATAGAGTCTGGCCCTGGTAATTCCCTCAATTCCGTCGCATCCCACGACCCAGCACATCACTCGAGAGCCGCCGAGTTTCAGGGTATTGTTGGCCAACTCCACAACGGCCTGCAGGTGATTGGGCCATACAATCGACGGGGCATCTTCCCAGGTCCGCCCTCGGTCAGGGGAGCGGAAGCAGTAGACGACATTGCCTCGATGCACGACGCCGGTTTCGGTTCTGTACTCGTCGCCACACCACGCTCGTCCCATCATCAACAGCGCGTCCGACGACGAGATGGCTATATCTTCACGCGGCGGGCCATCGTCCTGTGGTGATGGTGCTCGCACAACTGCGCAAAGGAAAAAGCGAATTTGAAGTGAGGGAGGCAAGCGGCTGTCGCGGGCAACGCTGCACGTGACCGGCACCAGCTCCCCTTCCGGGCGACGGCCTCGACTGAAAGCTTGCGATGAACGGTTGCGAGTCCGTTTTTGGTGCGTCAGGACTCCTTATCCCTGATTGGCCACCCAGAGAGGCCCCATGGAGAAAGCCAAGCCGTACAGTCGACAGCAGCTCGCCGGCACCCGATCCCAGCGAATCTTTGAAGGTCAGGATCTCCTGCAGATCGCCATGCCCCTCGGCGGCTTGGGAGCAGGTTGTATCTGCTTGAACGGTCAGGGAGGGCTGCAGGATTTCTCCATCCGCAACCAGCCCGCGACCTCTGGCGTAGCGGACGGGCACGGCACGACGGACGCGGCCTTCGCGCTGCTGCACATCAAGGGCAAGGAGCCAGTGACAAAGTTGGTGGAAGGCCCCATGCCGGTGGAGAAGAAGTACAACCTCGGAACCAAGGCCCAGGGCTTTCGCGAAGGCGGGCACGAGGGCCTGCCGCGTTTCGCCAAGGCCGTCTTCACGGGGGAATATCCCTTTGGCAAGGTCAAGCTCACCGACCCGGACATTCCCTTGCGCGTCGGCATCACCGGCTTCAACCCCTTCATCCCGCTGGATCAAATCAACTCGGGCATTCCCTGTGCCATCCTGGAGTACACGATCGAGAATCGCTCCAAGGCGCGGGTGGACTACGAGCTGTCCTATCATCTGTCGCATCTCGCCGGCGGATCGGATCGGGGTGAACGGTCGACGAGGAACCAGATTATCCCCGGGGGGGTGCATCTTTACAATGTCGAGCCGGAAGGTACACAACAAGCCGGAAGCGCGTCGCTGACAGTGATCGGACATCGACCGGCCGTCAAAGCGATGTGGTTCCGCGGCGGCTGGTTCGACGCGATCTCGGCGCTGTGGAGGGAAGTTTCATCAGCTAGCTTCAAGTCCAACAAGGGGACCGATGCCCAGGACTGTTCCGGTCGCAACGGCGGATCGATCCTGTTGAAAGGATCGCTCAAACCGGGGGAGCGGGTCACCTACCCCATCGTCATCACCTGGCACTTTCCAAACTGCCACTACGGCTCGGGAGCAGACAAACCGGTGTGGCGTCCGTTCTATGCGTCTCAGTGGGATGATGCGGCGGCAGCAGCGGCCTATGTCCGCAAGCACTTCTCCTCCCTGCGCACGCGGACCCAGGCCTTTCACGACGCCCTCTTCAAGTCCACGCTGCCCTCGTATGTCCTGGATGCAGTCTCCGCCAACCTCGCCATCCTGAAGTCACCGACATTGCTGCTCCAGGAGAGTGGGAACGCGTGGGGGTGGGAGGGCTGCTTTGTCAGCCACGGCTGTTGCGCGGGCACCTGTACCCATGTCTGGAACTACGCCCAGGCTTTGCCGCATCTGTTTCCCCATCTCGAGCGCACTTTTCGCGAGACCGAGCTGGAGCGTTCGATGGATCGCCGCGGCCACATGACATTCCGCTCAACTCTACCCGACGGAGAGGCCAAGCACCAATTCCACGCGGCCTCCGACGGTCAGCTGGGCGGCATCATGAAAGTCTACCGGGAATGGCAGATCAGCGCTGACGAGGGTTGGCTGAAGCGCATGTACCCCCTGGTGAAACGCAGCATCGACTACTGTATCCGCACGTGGGACCCGAAGGGTCGCGGCGTCCTCGAGGAACCGCATCACAACACCTATGACATCGAGTTCTGGGGGCCGGACGGTATGTGCACGAGCTTCTACCTCGGTGCGCTGGCAGCGATGGTGGAGCTCTCCAAGGATGCGGGCAAACCGGGCCATGCCGAGCGCTACGAGAAGCTCGCCGAGAAGGGCGCCGCTTACCTGGATCGCCATCTCTGGAACGGGTCTTACTACGAACAGCGCGTCACCTACCGCGGCCTGAAGGACAAGTCCTTCGCCAGGCTCGTCGACAAGGTGACGACATCGAGCGGGGAAGTTGACAAACTGCTCAAACGGGAGGGTCCCAAGTATCAGTACGGCAGCGGCTGTATATCGGACGGGGTGATCGGCAGCTGGATGGCGGCGATCTACGGTATTGACTCACCCCTCAACCGGCGCCATGTCCGGCGAAATCTCAAGGCTATCTTCGAACACAATTTCAAACCGGATCTCAGCAATCACGCCTGTTCCCAGCGTCCCGGTTACGCCTGGGGAAAGGAGGCGGGGTTGCTGTTGTGCTCCTGGCCCAGAGGCGGTAAGCCGACGCTCCCCTTTGTGTACTCCGATGAGGTCTGGACCGGGATCGAGTACCAGGTCGCTTCGCATCTGATCGAAGAGGGACTGGTCGACGAGGGCTTGACGATCGTCAAAGGGGCCCGAGATCGCTACAACGGCCACGTGCGCAATCCCTGGAACGAATATGAATGTGGCAACTACTACGCGCGCGCCCTGGCCAGCTACGCGCTTCTGGGGTCGCTTTCCGGATTTCGCTACTCACACGCGAAGAGGACTCTGTGGCTGGCGCCAAAACTGCCGGAGAGTCCCTTCACCACCTTCTTTTCTTGTGCCACGGGATTTGGGACGGTTACGCTTACCGAATCGGCATTGAGCTTCGATGTGGTCGAAGGCGAACTGGCGGTGGAGATGATCGAACTCCGGGTCAACGGCAAGCGCCGGCGGATTCGCGAGGATATCCGGGCGGTGGCGGGGAAGCGGGTGTCGGTCAAGCTTTAGCTACACGACGACTGGAGCTTCCAAACATCCGCTTCGAAGTTGTTTCCCGTAACCATCCACAATGCATTGTCGTGGACGAACACGCTGGCCGCGTGCCTCGGGGCCCAGGGGGTGTCGGCCAGCTCAAACCAGCTGACACCATCCGAAGAGTACCAGACATCATTGTGGTTTGCGTCGCCTACGGCACCCGGTTCAAACCAGCCCTCAGGGCCATAGCAACCTTCCATGACCCAAAGTTTGTCATCAAAGACGGCTACGTCATGGTATTGTCTGCCGTGCCACGGCGCGTCTTCGAGGTGCAATTCCCAGTTGCTGCCATCCGCTGAACTCCAGACTTCGCTGTAGAGGATTCGCCGCGGATGACGTGGCGTGTCATAGGTGCCGCCGCCCAACAGCCAGATCCTGTCCTTGAACACCGTGCTGCCGCCGATCATCCCCCTCGGCGACCAGTGCGCTCCATCAGTCGGCACAGATTCCCAGAGGATGCCATCGGTCGAGCTCCAGACGTCGTTGTAGAGTCGTTCCGGAGCCGGAGCAAACTGGGGCGTGGTCTGGCCGCCCATGACCCACAGCTTGTCCCTGAAGGCGACGGTATAGTGCAGGGCGCGGGGGCCCCAGGGGGCCTGACGGGTCACACAGTTCCAGTCTCTTCCATCGTTCGAGTTCCACACATCATCCTGATAATGGCCCTGCAGCGGATCGCCTCCGACGATCCACAGCTTGTCCTGGTGTACGGCGTATCCCGCCGTATGGCGTCCTTCCCAGTCAAGTGTTGGATCGAAATCGCCATCGAGGAAGGTGTTGGCCTTTTCCAAGGTCCACTCTTCCCCGTTGGCCGAGCTCCAAACTTCGTTGTTGCATTTCAACGGGAAATGGATCTTGTCGGGTGGATTCCAGCCGCCAATTAGCCACATGCGGCCGTTGTGGGTGAGCGCGCCGGCGCCGTCACGGGGCGCAAAGGCGGCGGCTTGGGTCACGTTCTGCCAGGAATAGCTCATTGGGTCAGCTCCGGATTCAATTGTCTTGAGGGAATCAGTCGAGTGACGAGATCGCTGAAGCCGCCGGGGGTGGTACGGCGATGAACATGCCCGCGCCGATGAACATGCCCGCGCGACCGCGCTGCCAAATATACCGCGAAAGTCCTGTCGTTTCCCTTCTTGCCACAAGAGCATTCTTCCAGCCGCCGCACAGGACCGACGGCAGGGGCCGCAGTGGCATGTGCACCTTGATCACAGCGCTCGGAATAACGAGCTTGCCTCCTGGGCAGCCGCGGAATCGCAGGCCGGGGGTGGGCCGATGAAGTGTCCAAGTTGCCGCCGAAGCGGCCGGCGACGTAGCGTCAGGTGTTGTCAGAGTCTCAGTAAATTGGCGGCTTTGCGGGAGAGCGAAAGAAAGGTCGTCAATTTGCCGCCGAAGACATGCAGCAGTCGGGTCTGGCCCTGCTGGTGAAGATCGAGCTGATACTCTCGTGACAGATCCGTCGGATCTCCGCGACTGGCCACGAGCGGTCGGATTCCGAGAGAGACGTCCTTGATATCTTCACGGTGCACTCGCGCATCGGGGACCAGATACCGATTCAGGTGATCGAGCAGATAGCGGACATCCGCTTCGATCATGCCGACGTCGTCGGCGGGCGCCGTCTCTTCCCTTTCCGTCGTCCCCACCATCGTCTGGTCATGCTCCGGTTCCGGGTTCACAAAGAAGATGCGCTTCGACGTTGTCTGCAGAAACATCGGGTGCGGAGTCAGGAGGCCGTCGAGGAAGAGGTGGATACCACTCACCTTGCGAATGCCGAAGCGCGCGGGAAAGTGCAGCCGTTCGATGACTTCATCGATCCACGGCCCGGTGGCATTGATCACGGTTTTCGCTCTGTGCGTGCCTTCACTGGTGTCGATCTCGACGATCTGGTCGGAGACGCGAACCGCCTGAACCGGTGTCTGTTCGTAGAGGCGACATCCGAGGGCCGCCGCATCTTGCGCCACTCGGCGGGTCAGATCGAGGTCGTTGGTCTTCCCATCGTAGTAACGCAGGACGGCGCGGAGTCGATCCTTGCGGATATTCGGGAATGAATCTTCGAACTGGTCGAAGGACACGCGTCCGGATCGCGTTTTGTTGTTCCTGCCGGCCAGAACGTCATAGAGCTTCAAGCCCGTCCAGACCGTGATTGGATGGCGCGGGCTGTCCTGGTACAGCGGAAGATAGAACGGGACGAGTGAAACCAGGTCGGGATAGGAACCCACGAGCTCGGTTCGATCGTGCAGTGCTTCGTAGACCAGCCCGAGATGGAGGTGTTCCAGATATCGCAGCCCCCCGTGAATGAGGCGAGAGGATTTCGACGACGTGCCACCGCCGATCTCGCCTTTGTCGAACACGGCGACCGAGTGGCCGCGTTTCGATAGCTCGAGGGCGATCCCGCATCCGTTGATGCCCGCCCCGATAATCAGGGCATCGTATTCCTTAGGTGGACCAGTCATAGGACCTGATTATAATGATAACTGGAAAACCATGTGCTGGAGAACAACCGTCGACCCGCTCATACTTTGACAACCGGAGGACAGCATGAGTGACAAGCTGGCCCTGAATGGTGGGCCCAGGACCAAACAGACCCCTTACACCTTGACCAACCGCTACGGCGAGGAGGAGGTCGTCGAACTGCGGCTGGCGCTGGAGAGCGGCAAGCTGATGGGGCCAGGGGGCATCGTCGAGGAATTCGAGGGCGAACTGGCGCAAGTCTTCGAGGTGAAGCACGTGGTCACGGTGACCTCGGGCACGGCGGCCCTGCACACGGCGTTGTGCGCTCTGGGTGTCGCCGAGGGAGACGAGGTGATCACGACGCCGATGACGGACATCGGCACGGTGGCGGCGATCCTGGCGCTGCACGCGGTGCCGGTCTTTGCCGATATCGACCTGGAGACCCGGCTCATCGATCCGGAGGCGGTGGGGGGGAAAATCGGCTCGCACACCAAGTGCGTCATCACCGTCCACATGTCGGGAATGCCCTGCGACATGGACACCTTCATGGCGCTTGGTGCCGAGTCCGGAGTGAAGATCCTCGAGGACTGCGCCCAGGCACATGGCGGCACCTACAAGGGACGCAAGCTCGGCTCCATCGGCGACGCCGCCGGTTTCAGCATGAACGAGTCGAAGCAGATGACGACGGGGGATGGCGGCTTTGTCACCACCAACGACGACGATACAGCCCGCATCGCCAGCCTTTTTCGCGACAAGACCTACATTCGCGACGGCTCGGTCGGACGCGGCGGGCAACCGATCCCGTTCTTCGCCCTCAACTACCGCGCCAACGGCCTGCACGCGGCGGTGGGACGGGCACAACTGGCGAAGCTGCCGGCTCTGGTGGCCAGGCGGCGCGAGATCGCCGCCCGCTATTACGTCGAGCTCGGGGACCTCGCCGATCTCCATCTACCACGCATAGTCGACGGTGGCGACCCATCGTGGTGGCCGATTGCCGCCCGCTACACGGGCACGGAGCCCACCCGCGACGCTCTGGTCCAGGCCCTGCACGCCGAGGGGCTGACCATCAGCACCGGCATGTCACCGGCGAACAACATCCTGCGCACCGACCTGGTGCAGGCGAAGCGCTACTATCCTCTCACCGCTGAGGTGCCCGCCTTCTGGCGCGACATCGACTACGATCCGGACTCCTGTCCGAATGTCGACGAACTGCAGCGCACGGTGATCCGCCTGCCGGTGGACGAGCGCTATACCGATGAGGACATCGACGACACCATCGCCGGTGTGCGCAAGGTGTGGGCGCACATGATAGGCTGAGGCGCCGCTGGGCGCACCTTATCTACACCGGGGCCACCGCTGGGGAGCCCCGTGGCGTGACCTGCGGAACGGGCGAGCGAGCCTTCGCCTTACTCGGACCTCAATGCCACCACCGGGTTCGCGCGGGCCGCTTTGACCGCCTGCCCACCAACGGTCGCCGCCGCCATCGACAGGATCAACGCACTGGTGCCGACCAACGTCCAGACATTCACATCAATGCGATAGGCGAAATTCTGCAGCCACCGCTCCGCCGCAAAATAGGAAATCGGCCAGGCGACTAGATTTGCCAGCAACACCAGTTTCAGGATATCCCAGCTCAGCAGGGAAGCCACGTCGAGGGTCGAAGCGCCGAGCGCCTGGCGCACTCCGATCTCCTTGGTGCGCCGCTGGACGGCGAAGGAAACCAGGCCGAACAGTCCCATACAGGCCAGGAAAATAGCCAACGCCGAGAACACCCCGGCAACTCTCCCCAGTTGTTTCTCTGACTCGTAACGCCGTTCCAGGGCTTCGTCCAGAAATTCGTATTCAAAGCCGCGTTCGGGACGCCGCGCTCTCGTCTTTTCGCGGATGAAGGCCATCGTTTCGGAAACCTTTCCTGCCCGGATCTTGAGCGCCAGGCTATACAGTCGGGACCTGCACAGGAAGACTGGGGCGATCTCCTCGCGCAGCGATTCGATGTGGAAGTCACGCATAACGCCGATGACTCTACCCTCTCTATCGTCCCAGCCAAACCGCTTGCCGATTGGATCGGTCCAGCCCAGCGCCCGGACCGCTGCCTCATTGAGCAGGAACGCTTCGGTTCTGTCAGTGGAAATCTGCTTTGAAAACCCTCGGCCAGCAACCAACTCGATGTCGAAGGCGTCGAGGAAGTCTTCATCCGCGCTCAGCAGGCGCATGTGCCAGTCCGTCCCCTCTTCTCCTTGAGGGCGTACTATCTCCCGCATACCGGCGTCGTACAGCGGATCCCAGGTTGCCGTCGCCGCCAATATGTCCGGATGGGCGAGATAGATCTGTTTGACCGCATCGACGTCGTTCCCCATCCGCGGCCATATGACCACGAAGTTGTCCCGGTCGAATCCGGGTCCCCTCGCTGTATATAGGTCAGTTGCCTGTATACAACCGCCGTGCCGACGATCAGCAGGGTGGAGAGAGCGACTTGCAAGATGACCAGGCTCTTTCTGAAGTGCCCCTTCCCGGTGCCGTCCCCTCCTGGAAGGCTGCCTTTGAGCACGTCCGTCGGCCGAAAGGCAGAGAGATAGAGAGCCGGGTAGAGCCCGGACAGCAGGCCAACCAGCAGCGCGATACCGATCGAGCCTGGTAGGAGGGACAGGGCGGACCCGGTATCCAGTGTCAGTTCAAGCTCGAGAACACTGTTGAAGGCCGGTAGGAGGAGATTCAACATACCAAGAGCCGCCAGCAGGGCGAGAAGCGCTAGCAACAGAGACTCGCCGAGAAACTGACTCGCCACGTGCTCACGCCGCGCTCCAACGGCCTTGCGCACTCCGACCTCGCCGACTCGCTGCGCCGATCGGGCCGTCGTCAGACCGGCGAAGTTGGTGCAGGCGATCAGGAGAACAAGCAAGGCGACGGCGCTGAGCAGGTAGAGCTGTGTGACGTCGCCGTACTCAGAAGAGATGACGCCGTAATCCTCCCGGGAATAGAGATGGACGCGGGTGAGAGGCTGCAGGCGATAGGTGTGGCGGGCGGCGATTTCGGCCCCCATGTGGCGTGCCGTGAACGCCGCCAGTTGACCCTCGAGCTCCCGGGCGTCGTAGCCCTCGGGAAGCAGGATATAACTGTTCATAATGCGGAACTGCTCGGGCAACCAGGTGTGCCACCCGGTTTCGGTGATCGGTGTCCGCGTAAAGGTGAGAAAGTCGAAACTGAAGCGGAAGAAGGCCGTCTCGGGCAAGTCCCGCATAATACCGGCGACCACATAGTCAGCTCGCAGCGGCCGGTTCTCGGGCACGACGATCTTGCCGATCGGGTCCTCATCACCGAAATACCTCACGGCGGCGCTTTCTGTGATCAGAACCGAATAGGGCTGCCGAAGGATCGTCTTCGGGTCGCCCCTGACTAGAGGAAGGGTGAAGACCTCGAAGAGATTGCTGTCGGCGACGCAGAAATGCTGATAAAAACCCTTGTCGCGTGGCCCACCCATGTCCGCCAGCGGTTGTGCACCCGCACGGCCTCCTCAATCTGGGGAAAGTCGTCGCTCAACGCTGGCACGAGCGCGCCCGAGGTTCCCGGCATGCTGATCTCGGTGCGGCCGTTGCCAAGACGAGTCTCGCGCAGAACCCTGTAGATGCGTTCGGCCTTTTCGTGGTGGCGATCGTAGCTCAGCTCGCGCTGGACATAGAGCAGGACGAGTAGGGCGCCGGTCAATCCCACGCTCAACCCGGCCAGATTGATCAGGGAGTAGAGCTTATGGCGCAGCAGGTTTCGAACCGCTACAATCAGGTAGCTCTTCAGCATGCCCGGATCTTGAGAGTCGCGGCAGCACGGCGCACCGCGACATGAGGATCGGCCGCCGCCCGGCTCTGCATCTGGGACGTCAGACGATCCCAATGATGCAGCAGGCGTACCGCGGCTTTGCGCTCGCTCCAATCTTCCGATTCGAGCATCTCCTCGGCCAACGCGCCGAGGGGTCCCCGCGTTCCCGTTTCAGCAAGCAACAGAGCGGCGGTCACCCGCTCTTCGAGCTCCCCTTGAGCCGCAAACGCCATCAGTGTCTCTACCCCTTCCTCACCGCATCTGAGCAATAGCTGAGCCGCCCTCCTACGGCTTTCGCCATGTGGCGCGCCGAAAAGCCCTCCGGCAGATGCCAACGGCTGGCAGCAGCTTCTCTTCGCCAGCCAGCCGGAGCCCCTGATCGAACACTTGTGGGTCGCTGTCCGCGAGTGCCTCTCCGACTACCGCCAGACCTGCCTCCCCACCGATCCTGCCCAGAGCCCGCAGGGCGTCAGTCATAGTCATCAGCCTAAAGGTGCCTGAAATCCGGATGGCCTAACGGCTTTTTCTGGTAAGAATTACTCTATCTTGGACCTGAAGTCTTCATATAGAGGGATTTGGGGGTATCCATTTAAGTGGACCTACTTTTGGTGGCCGTTTCTCCATGGCCGGTCCGCTGTCGGGCGTTCTAAGCTTGCCGGCCGTCCTCGTTGGGTCGG
>Ga0066376_10002796_pt1 | contig 16051 bp, 13 predicted proteins | sample Knorr_S15_td_Bot_FD_77009 | JGI IMG/M metagenome (GOLD analysis project Ga0066376, IMG submission 77009) | Marine microbial communities from Southern Atlantic Ocean transect - Knorr_S15_td_Bottom_ad_5009_LV_A | ecosystem: Environmental > Aquatic > Marine > Oceanic | place: Southern Atlantic... | reverse complement strand
CACCTTGGCCATGCGGCGACAATTGCATTACGATAGACAATCAAAGCTGGTAACCCAGATGAGCTAATGTGTCTCTTAAACTAGGAGGTGGTTAGTCCAAAATGGTTTGACGACGTACACATAACACTACGTGCTACACGCAATTCTACAAGCGTTATGCTGCAAAGTTAATGCGTTACCAAGAGTGAGGGCGCTATGAAGCGGATATACTACTGTGTTGCCATGAGCCTAGATGGATATATCGCCGGCCCAGCCGGCGAGTACGACTGGATCATCATAGACCCCGACATAGACTTTGAAGCTTACTCGGGGCGTTTTGACACGATTCTTATGGGACGTCGGACTTTTGAAGTCGCAGGTGATGGCTCGATGCCAGGAACAAAGACCATCGTAGTGTCTCGCACATTACGCCCCCAGGATCATCCAAAAATTACAATAATCAGTGACGATTTGGAAAACAAAATCACCGAATTACGCGCCGAGTCAGGAAAAGACATTTGGTTATTCGGAGGTGGTTCGCTTTGCCGCAGCTTGCTCGATTTAGGATTGGTTGATGTAATTGAGGTAGCGATAGTACCCGTTTTACTCGGTGCTGGTGTGCCACTATTATTACCGCCGGGTGGACGATCTGCACTATGCCTGGTCGGGACCAAAGTATATGAGAAGACAGGTACTGTCTCTCTGGAGTACTCAGTAGAAAAAGCAGCATAAGCAACAAATCATTCGCAATCGCCTTCTGCGTCGAGTCTGATTCTTACATGAATCTGAAACTAAATAACATTTTTAGGTTACTGCCTGAAGACACAGACAAGGAAATATTCGAGAATCTTATCGACAGTGGCTCTGTGAGGGTGGAGCGAATTATTTCCCGGGGGCAGGCTTCGCCTCCGGCTGGCTGGTATGACCAGGATCAGGCAGAATGGGTAATGATTCTACAGGGAGAGGCTATCATTTGCGTAGAAGACGACAGGGATTACCACCTGGAGGCCGGTAGTTATCTGAATATTCCTGCACATACCCGGCACAGAGTGAAATGGACTTCTCCGGAGACCGAAACCATATGGCTTGCCATTCACTATCAGGACTGACGGCTGCTAATAAATTCCAAAGGTGAGCAACCCTGCATTCCGCCCCATTATGCCCTCGAAGGCCCCGGGAAGGTGCCATGGGCAGGGCATCGCGGTGGATCCGTGGGGTAATGTGCGTAGTGCCGGAGGCGCAATCTTCGGAAAGCTTATTGCAGGCGGCTTGACTTAATTAGTCGTAAGATAAATACTCTGCGGTGGAAGACATTCAGAGGCCGGAAGAATTCACGTTCTTTCGGCCTCTTTTCTTTGCTTTCAAATTCAAATAACATCGCGACGGTCAATCTTCATTATGGAATATCTGGCCATCATCGCCTTTGCCATCACCACATGTGTGACACCCGGCCCTAATAACGCCATGATCATGGCCTCCGGAGTAAACTACGGCATTCGTCGCAGCCTGCCCCACTACACCGGAATCTGCCTGGGCTTTCCGGTGATGGTTACCGCCGTGGGTCTGGGTATCGCCGGTTTATTTGAACAATTCCCGTTTCTGCATGTGTCGTTGAAGCTCGTTGGCGCAGCCTATCTCAGCTATCTTGCGTACAGGATCGCAACGGCGCCAGTGGCCAGGATAGACACCCGCGAAGGCAGACCCTTCACCTTCATCCAGGCCGCAGCCTTTCAGTGGGTTAACCCGAAAGCCTGGGTATTGGCTGTTGGAGCGACGGTGACTTACACCGTTATCTCTGACACTTATGTGTTGCAGGTATTGACTATTGCACTGATATTTCTGGTCTTCGGCGCGCCTTGTATCATGCTGTGGCTATGGTTTGGCTCGTCCCTAAAAGGTATCCTGCAGAGACCCGATTATGTGCGTATATTCAATATCAGCATGGCCAGCCTGTTAATGGCTTCGTTGATCCCGGTGTTTCTAGATTTGTACATTCAGTTCTCAACCTGATCCCATCCAGGCGTCAAAATGCGAGTCACCAGGTCTCAGAGAACGGTAGGGGAATAGTAGAGCAACGGTAAAAGAATTTTGGAGACGAAAATGAATCTATTGCGCGCGAATGCCCTGGCCCTGGTTTTAATCCTGGCCGTGACGAGCCCGAATGTCCTGGCCCAGCTAAGCGACGTCGAACAAAATTTGGCCAGCTATATCGATGCGCATCACGATGCGGCTATCGAGCTGCTGGAAGAAGTCGTTAATATCAACAGCGGAACCCAGAATTTCGCCGGCGTTGCAGCGGTTGGACGCATCTTTCAAGAGCGTTTCGAAGCCCTAGGCATGAGCACCCAGTGGATCGATGGTGCTTCCTGGAATCGTTCGGGACACCTGGTCGCGCGCAGCTACGATGCCGCGAATGACGGTCCCCATTTGCTCTTGATCGGTCATCTGGATACCGTGTTTCAGAGCGACAGTCCATTTCAGAGCTATCGATATCTGGGAGACAACATCGCCAGCGGTCCCGGTATTGCCGACATGAAAGGCGGCGACGTCATCATCCTGCAGGCCCTGTCTGCTCTGAATGACCAGGACCTGCTCGAGAGCATGAATGTGACGGTGTACATGACCGGTGATGAGGAATCGACCGGACCCGGTGAAAACCAGGCTTTGGCCCGGGCGGATATGATTGCCGCCGCCGAAGCGGCTGATATTGCCCTCGGCTTCGAGAACGGCGACGGCAATCCTACTACCGCGATTCCAGCGAGGCGTGGCTACGCCAGTTGGGAATTGAAGATCAAGGGCAGCCCCGCCCATTCATCACAGATATTCCAGGACGAAGTCGGCGCCGGCGCAATCTTTGAGATCGCTCGCATACTCAACAGCTTCTACCAGGAGCTCGCGGGCGAACGATATCTCACCTTCAATCCTGGCATCATCATGGGCGGCACCGATCTTGAGTTTGATAGCGACGAGAGTCGCGGTAAGGCCTTCGGCTTGTCCAATGTGGTGTCGCAGGATGCCATCGCACGGGGCGATCTACGGATGATTTCCATGGCGCAGACAGACCGTGCCAGGGTCACCATGGAGCGTATCGTTGCCAATAACCTGCCGCTCACCGAAGCCCAATTTAGCTTGAGCCAGGGCATGCCTCCGTTTCCGGACAGCGAGGGCAACCGGCGTCTGCTCGCCCACTTCAGCCGGGTCAGCGAGGATCTCGGCTACGGCGAAGTGACGGCGGTAGACCCTTCCCGCGCCGGTGCCGCCGACATCTCCTATGTTGGCGACCATGTGGACATGGCAATCGACGGCATGGGAATGGGGGGCGCCAATGATCATACGGTGAATGAGACTGGCGACCTGGAATCGATGCGCGTGCAGGCGCAACGCGCCGCTATTTTAATGTACCGATTGGTACACGGTGGCCTGTAGAACCCGCCCAGTAAACAAACATCAGAACCAAGAGAAACTGTTATGCAATTTATGATTATCGCTTACGATGGCGCGGACGAAGAAGCAAGGAATCGACGCATGGCCGCACGTCCTGCACATATCGATGGGGCCAGGCCACTCAAGGAGTCAGGCAAGCTGATTGCCGGCGGCGCCATTCTCGATGATGCCGAGCAGATGATCGGCTCGACGCTGTACGTAGAATTCGATTCCAGGGCAGAGCTGGACAGCTGGCTGGAGCAGGACCCCTATGTAACTGGCGGCGTCTGGAAGGACATCACAGTGCAACCGATACGCCTGGCTATGAAGGCCTGATCGGTCGGGCCCTGCTACTGTCCTACTTGCAGGTGCTCCAGCTTCAATCCCACCGCGGTGCCGGCACCGAAGCCTTTCCAATAGGTATGATCGGCGTCCGGCTGGTCATTTCTTACCGAGTAGACCCCGTCGGCGCCGTCAGGAACCAAATCCAGGTAACTCATGCGCTCTTCGATACCCTTGAGTTGATAGTCCAGGTAAGCCGTCACGAAATGGCCCATGATGTTGTTCATTCGCACCGTATCCCAAACCGGGTCGGTGTAATGGCTGGCACCGGTTTTATCTTCGCTGTTGAGTATTTCTAACGGTAATGGGTAAGGTGCGCCAGCGTTGTGACCGGCGTTCTTGAAGGTCAGCAAATAGCGATCACTATTCACAGCATTTTCGAAGATTGCCCGCGTGCCATTATCGTAACCGGCGACGGTGTCGGCACTGCCGGCTATATAGAAGGTGGGGACACCGATTCCGGCCAGATCCTGATTGCGCCAGAATCCCAAATTCATGCCCCATGGCGCTACCGCCACGCCTGCCTTGATGCGGGAATCCAGGTTATCACGATAGGCGGGGTTACCACTCGCATGTTGACGCAGTAACTCATTGGGCGGCGCCAGCAGGGAAGTAACGATGTCGTCACTATAGCCACCACCCAGATTATTGATCAGGCCGTAGCCACCCATGGAGTAGCCGACTACTGCCGTAGTTTCCGCATCCAACAGGTTATAGAGGAAGCTGGCCGAATCTTCAGCCAGTGCGGCCATGGTGTTCAGGACGAAGCGCTGATCCAGAGGCCGATTGTAGAGTGTACTGGTAAACGCCTGCTGATCATCGTAAGTGCTGTCGGTGTGGTCTATGGACGCTACCACATAACCTTTGCTGGCCAGGTTTTCACCGAGATGGCTGAGCAGGAAACGGTTGCCTGGGTAGCCGTGGGAAATAATCACCAGCGGATAAGGTGTAGCCGTGGACTCAGGCTGCGCATCTCGCACAGCCCTGCCTAATAGCAATGCAGTTATCTCGGGGTTGCGGGTAATTGCGTGATATTGGCCGCCTGCCGATTGACCATCACTCAGCTGCGCGGGATACCATATTTCAAGTGTAAGCTTTCTATCGTAATAGACACTGTCTCCACCGCGAGGCGTATTCAGTATGTCCACCCGGTTCGGATCGACCACCTCCAGCGTCTGCACGCCAACATCGTGATCACCAAAACTCGCCAACTGCGGCGCGTCCGGCCTGACAACGTCGATGCGGTTTTCCTGCGCCGCTAGTACCGGCGTGAAAAACATGAGGAGCGTGCTTAGCAGAAGCCTCGAACTTCTTTCAATCATACATATCCTATTTATGCTATTTATGAAGCTAGGGTGCCTGATGTAGATAGGCTAGCGCCCGCTCTTCCTTGGTGTCGGTGTGGCCAGTGATATCATGCAAGATAACGTACAGACTGGGTACCAGGAACAGGGTAATAATAGTAGCAAACAAGACCCCAAAGGCCAGGGAAATAGCCATCGGCACGATGAAAAACGTGGCTGGATTAGCAGTCATCATCAGTGGTACCAGGCCAATGAAGGTAGTAACAGAGGTGAGGACGATCGGTCGAAACCGCAGCATGCCGGCTTCCGATACCGCCTCCACCATGCCCAGGCCCTCATCCCGCAGTCGGTTGATGGACACCACCAGAATCAGGCTGGCGTTCACTACCACGCCACTGAGAGCGATTATTCCCAACATGGAGAAGAACACCAGGTCGGCTCCCATGATAAAATGGCCGGCGATGGCGCCGATCGCTCCGAATGGAATCACACTCATGATTATCAATGGCTGTAGATAGGATTTCAGAGGTATCGCCAGCAAGGCAAAGATGACCAGCATGGCAAGGGGAAACGTATTTAGAAGATCATCCATCGAGCGCATCTGTTCTTCGCCCTCGCCGCCAACAACGATTTCTACATCTAGTTGCCTGGCCCAATCGCCTGCATACTTGGCAATGATTTCAGCACGTACCACATCGGGCTTGGTGACCGTTCGATCGATATCGGCACGGACCGTGATTACGCGCCGGCCATCCTGGCGGTTGATGCTGGAATAACTGCTGCCCAGGGTAAAACTGGCAATGCTGAGAAACGGCACCTCGGCGCCGCCTGGCGTACGAATCAGCATGTCCTCCAGGTTACCGAGAGATTGTCTTTCGTCCTCCGGATAGCGAACCATAACGCGAATATCGTCCGATCCGCGCTGGATGCGCTGAGATTCGGCACCATAAAACGCCTGCCTGACCTGGGTCGCGATATCGATAAGGGTTAGTCCCAGGGTCTTGCCCCGTTCCCGAATCTGGATCTGCACTTCTTGCTTGCCGGCGCGAAACGAATCACTGATATCAAATACGCCGGGGTATCTTGCCAGTTCTTCTCGCAATTGTGATGCCGCTGTCTTCAGATTGCCTTCGTTGCGTCCTTCTAAACGAAAATTAATTGCATCCCCCGCCGTGAACGCATCGGAGATAAAGGTTAATTCCAGGGCATCGGGAATCCTGCCTACTTTTTCACGCCAACGATCACGGATGAGAGCTGAACTCAATTGGCCCCGGTCGAAGAAGGGCGTCAGGTACAACACAACCTCGGCAATTTCACTGCTGCCGGCACCACCTCTAAAAGGCACATTCGGTCCTCCCCGTGGAGCCCTGCCACCAATAATGGTGAGAATGCTGGCTACCGCGCGTTCGGTTGATTCCGACGCATCACCAGCGGCTTGCAGCAGCAGTAATTCTTCATCCAGTTCTGCCGATAATTCCAGGGCGGCATCCTCCAAAAGGCCGATAGCGTCTTCGGTAACATAGCCGGGAACTCCCGGGGGCATTTGCACGGTGCCATAGACTACATCGCCTTCCACCGCCGGCATGAACTGAAAAACCACGCGACCGCTGAGCATGGTGGCGAGAGTGATGATGACCACCCCAGTGGCTGTGGCCCAGGCCGCATAACGATATTTCAGGACCTTTCTGAGGGCGCGCCGATAGCCGTGATCGGAAAAATACTCCAAGCGATTGGCAATGCCGCCCTGAAAACGCTGCCACCTGCTGACCAGATAGCTGTTTTCGAACAAGTAACCCTCCGTCTTGCGGTGGGCGATATGGCCGGGCAGGATCAACTGTGATTCCACCAGGCTGGCAATCAGGCAGAACACAACCACCGCGCCGATGGCATTGAAGAATGCGCCCATAGGCCCATCCAGCAACAGGATCGGCAGAAATGCAGCGACGGTGGTTAAGACGCCGAAGATAACCGGCACCGACACCTCCACGGTGCCTTCGATAGCCGCCTCTTCCTTTGACAGCCCCTTGGTCTCATAGGCGTGAATCCGTTCCCCGACGACGATGGCGTCATCGACGATAATCCCCAGCACCAGGATGAAGCCCATTACCGTCAGCGAGCTGATGGTCAGCCCAACCGAGGGAAACAGTATCAACGCGCCGGCGATGGCGATGGGAATCCCGGCCGCGACCCAGATAGCCAGCCTAAACCGCAAGAACAAGGCCAGGATAATTAACACCAGCATCAAGCCGGTGTAGGCATTCTTGGCGACGGTACCGATACGCTCTTGCGTAGATATTGCCGAATCGGTGATGACAGTCAGTGTCATGCCTTCGGGTAGTCGCAGTTCGGAAGACTGCATCCAGTTTCGTATCTCACGCGCCGAGGCGATGATGTCCTCATCGCCGATCCGCAGAATATCGATGATGGCCGCATTGGTGCCGTCGAGACGGGCATCCAGATAGCCTTCTTCAAATCCGTCTACTACTGTAGCGATTTCACCCAGGCGTAACTGGGTCCCATCGGGATATGATTGCACCACGATATTTTCGTATTCGTCACCACGGTAGGCCTGTCCCTTGGTGCGCAACAAGATCTCTCCCGAATCTGTTTTTATGGTGCCGCCAGGTAAATCCAGTGAAGCGCGATCGATCGCCCGGGAAATTTGATCCAGGGTCAGACCATATTGACGCAAGGTAAATTCCGATACCTCGATAGATATTTCAAAGGGTCGGATATATTCGATATTAACCGTAGAGATTCCTTCCAGGTCCAACAAATCGTTGCGGATTTCTTCGGCGATCAACTTGAGATTTCGGTCATCGGTGTCAGAGGCCAGTGCCATGGTCATGACATTGCCACTGGAGGTGAAGGCCCGAACGATCGGTTTCTCGGTTTCAACCGGGAATGTGGATATCGCATCCACCTTGGCCTTTACGTCATTCAGCACACGGTTCAGATCGGCTCCGGTCATGATCTGTATGGTCGCGTCGCAGCCGCCTTCCCGTGCCGTACTGGAGAGACGCTCTATGTCTTCGGCACCTTCCAGCGCCTCTTCGATACGCAGACACACCGCCGCCTCCGACTCTTCCGGCGTCGCCCCGAGATAGGCCACACTGACCTGAATCATGCCAAAATCTACATCTGGAAATTCTTCCTGATTCAGACTCGAATAGGACAGGAATCCGCCCGCCAGAAAGATCATCATCATCAAATTAGTGGCAACGGGATTTTTAACAAACCATGTAATAGGTGTTCTCAAGACCAGGCACTCCCAAAACTTCCCAGGGATTTAAACCCAACCCGATCACTCGCCAGCGAGTCGAGCGCCATCAGATCAATTCCTCTACAGGCTGCACCGACATGCCGTCAACCACCGCCTGGATCGGCGACGTACAGATAAACTCGCCGGGCAACAGGCCGGCGCTGATAAGCACACGATCTCCCTCCAGTCGAAAAATCTCGACATCCCGGTAAAACATCTTGTTCTCAGCGTCGACTACCAATACCTGATTGTTATTGCGAATCACCGAGCGTGGCAAAGATATGATGTTATCTACTGTTTTACCGATGATGTCTGCCTTTACAAACAGACCAATGGGGAGCGGGATCGGCGCTGTGCCACGGCCACCAGCCTCATCGCTAGCGCTTGCTGGTTGTTGCACGCGAATGATGGTCTGCACCGTATTGCTGTTTGGGTCGATGGTCGCCTCGGTCCGCACCAACTTACCCCGCCACTTATGTTCCTCGCCACCATAATAACCTGTTAGTGTTACATCTGGCGCCTTATCTCCGGTCAGTTCTCCTCGTGTACCCAGTGGTATATCCAGGTAGGCCAGTTGACGAATAGCCAGGGGCACACGCACCTCAACTTCATCCGCGCCGTACAGCAGCGCAACACTCTGGCCCCGATTCACGTACTGTCCCAACTCCACGTCACGAGTAGCGATGATGGCATTGAAGGGGGCCTTGATATCGGTTCTCCCTAAATCCAGTTGGGCTTGACGAAAACTGGCCTGGGCATCCGCCAATTTGGCCACATTCACAGCTGCCGCGCGCTTAGCATCCTGCAGTTGGGCATCACTGGCCAGGCGCTGTTCGGCCAAGCCTATGAGTCGTTCCAATTCGTTGCTGGCATGATCTGCCTCGGCCTGGGCCTGTTGCAGAAAGGCCTGGCTGCGGGCGCTGGAAGTTTCGAAGTCGCTGGCGTCCAGGCGCAACAGGGTTTGTCCCGCCTCCACATAGGCACCCGCCTGCAAGGAGGGCGAGATCCAGGCGATAGGGCCTGCTACGGCTGCGGCGAGGCTGGCCTGCTGCGCCGCCTGTACCTTGCCCTGTGACTCCACCACCAATTGCACCGAGTCCAGTTTCACCCTGGCCACACGCACCGTCACCGCGTAAACCTCAGGTGCTGCTTCCTCGAACTCGACCGGCGTGTTAATCAGGTAGAAAGCGAACAAAATACAGCTCGCCAAGATGGCAATGGGTATTACTACGCGCTTCATGCGTTTACTCCAGTTGCGTCCTCGATAAGCTGACGCTTGCTAATTGATAATTCGTTCACACTTATTGTCCTACAAGCCCTTATACAGCTTGCTTCTGATAACTGGCTTGCTTGAGACTAATCGCCTCGCCCACCGCCATTCGCAATTCATCAAATTGCATCTGAATTGTCGTCGCTGCCAACTCCGCGTCTTTACTCGCCAAAGCCAGCTTGAGGGAATTCACTAATTGCTTGATGGTTGCCGGCTTCATCACCGGGTTAATGCCTAAATTCATCATCTGTTCAACGAATTGGGCCTTTAGATCATTGCCGATCAAACGCACCACCAGATTGTCGGCTACGGTTGCCAGGTATTCGAGAAATTCTCGCCACCGTGTCTGCATCGCCCCAAAGTCGCCGGCGTGCTTGCCAAGGCGTTCAACCATGCCCTGTAAGTTGCGCATCTCCTCATTGCTGGCTTGGTTAATGGCCGATCGGGCTGTGAGTGCCGCAAGGGCACCAAAGGTCTGTAAAAATTGATCGACGAGCAGCGGATCCGGCAAAACATCGATCGCCATCAGTGGTCCCAATATAGCGATACTGGCGGCGTCGATGGCCTGTACTCTTGCACCCCCGGGCAGGATCCGGATCAGGCCCAGCTGTTCCAGCTGCGAGAGGGCCTCCCTGACGGCGCCGCGACTGGCATTGAAACGCGCCGCAAGATCTCTTTCCGACGGCAAACGTTCGCCCCTGCGGTACTGGCTGCGCAATATTTCATCGCGCAGCAGGCTCGCAATCTCATGACTGATGGTGCCGTTTACCGACATAGGGTGTGCGTACTGACAGTTAGAATTGGTCTGACCAAATTGGTCGGACCAAATGTAGGCTGAAATGAGAATTAGTCAATCCACAGGCGATGAATTGTGGCTTTAACTGGATAAAACGAGTGTCAGAGAACCGTTAAAAGCCGTCAAACAGGTCAATTTCGAGCTTTTCCTCGTATCGCTGCTCTCGAATGTTAACACCGTTCAGATTACAGCTTAACAAATTATCGACGTCTTCCTGAATTACTGTCACCGACAATTGCTGCCGCTCCGGCGTCGGTGCCGACTGCACCACAGACCCCCACAGCGACAACATACGATTGTCGATACGCCGCAGCGAATTATCCCGCGACCATTCGGCGGCGATTGCTGCTCCGAGAACGGCAAACTGTTTATCCAGAAGACTCGTTTGCGCAGGAGTGGCAGCGGCATGTATATAGGAATGAAGATCCAACCAACCTGTCGGGTACACCAGATTGCCCCGATAGAACACCAGTACCCACTCCAGATATTCCTGCCGCGATTGCAGCCGCTGGTTTTGACTATCCTCTTCATAGACCTGGACAAAAGTCTGCATTGGCGGGATCGAATCTGGCCATTGTGCCAACTGCGGGCTCAGGCAGGACATGAGTGACACACTCAGCAAACCCGGTAGAATAATCTTGAAGCGCACAAGCATCCCAACAACCTTCAAATTTCGGCCGGCCAAAGCCCGACCAATGGGCTCGCTAAAACCACCGATCGGCGTCATTTTTCGTACGAAAAATAGTAAAATGTCCTCATTTATTGAGGCCGGCGTAAATTATCCTCTGATTAGCCCGATTCGGCCAAGAGAATTCCATAAACTTGAACTACATCCCTTAACTTCGGTTGTTCGGCTGGTTCAAATCCGCTTAAATCAACCCACTTTCTCCCCGCAGACCGCACTTGTCCCAGGAAACTCATTATCAATTTGATACGACTCTGCGATAATACACTGGCTGAACCTCACTGGGCTTCGCGACACTCCGTATTCACCTTGCAGGACGAAGAATAGAACAAAAATGGAACCACTCAAGCGATACCTGATTGAAAATTTTTAAGCCGTATTCATTCTGATCATTCTGTTGTGCGTGATCGCCATCGTCTGGCTGGTAGACACCAAACTTTCCTTCCTGAACTTATTCTACCTACCGGTGCTACTGGGTTCCTACTATCTGGGGATTCGATCGGGTGTTTTGGGTGCATTTTTTACCTTCCTGGTTATCGTGATTTTCGCCAGCTTATACCCGGAACGATTCATTGGCCCGACTGATCTATTCAGTCTCTGGTCTTCGATTCTGATCTGGGCTTCATTTCTCATTCTTACCGCGGTAATCGTTGGCTTTACCCACCGCGAACTTCAGGAGAAGATCGCCGAGACGCTGCGTGCTAAGGCGGAAGCCAGCGGTAACGCCGAACTACTCGAACAAACCATGACCACGATTCGTGAGTTCGAATCCGAACTTGACTACAAGGTCGAGGAAAGAACCCGAGTACTCGAAGAGAAGACCAAGTCAATACGGGCCCACAAAGAAAAAGTCGAAGAGACGCTTTACTCAACCATGGATCCTGCCGTGGTTAAGCTGATGATCGAAAATCGTATCCGCACCGAGAATCGACGCATCAGCGTGCTGTTCTCCGACTTGAAGGGATTCACCAGTTATGCTGAGGAGCATTCTGCAGAAGTCGTAATCACCGAACTCAATAAGTATCTCGGTGATATGGAAACGATCTTGTTGAAATACTACGCACATATCGATAAGTACATGGGCGATGGCATCATGGTTGAATTCGGCGCACCGATCCGCTATGAGAAGCATGCCTTGCTTGCGGTCACCTCCGCCCGGAAAATGCAGGCACACATGCACGCGGCCAAATATCCTTTCAAGCTACGGGTTGGCATTGCAACCGGGGTCGCCACGACAGGAATCATCGGGTCCAAGCGCCAGTCGTTTACAGCCTTCGGAGATACGGTTAATCTCGCCTCCCGCATCGAGGGCTTGTGTGAACCGGGCGAGGTAACGGTTGACGAAGCCACCTATAATGACTGTAAAGATATTTTCGAATTCCGACCGGTTTCCGGGTTGGCCTCCTATACCCAGTCAGACAATGCTCCATTGGTCGAGAAAATTACTGCCCTGCTGGCGAAAATCGATACTTCTCCAAAAGACGTCGCCTCGCGCCTCAGCGTTGGAAAAGCTTTGTTGGAAGCCAATGATCCCGAACAGTCGATTATTCATCTCAGATTCGCCATGGAACTGGAACCAGATAACAGTGATGTGAAGATTGCCTATGCTGACAATATAGTCACGCTGGAGAAAACCCGCGACCGCAAAGTAAGAGGCAGGCGTAGCACCGTTCACCTTTATGAAATTATCGGCTTGAAAAACCCACTGGATGATAGCAGGCAATTACCAAAGCATTTACTGGAAGGGTTGGAAGACAGACTCGCGCAACTGGTTAGCTATCCCGAAGACCTAATCTTGCCGGTGGAATGCATCGATGGTTCGGTGGGCTTTTCCCGCCTCACCGGCATCACGGCATTTCTAATGGCCGATGCCATGGGCTTGGTAGACCAGGAAAAACACGACATTCTGGAAGCGGGCTATCTGGCCGAGATAAGCAAAACCATCGTACCAGAAAATATTCTGAATCGTAACGGTGGTCTGACCGAAGATGATTTTACCCACATCCACATGCATCCCAGAGAGGGTGTGCGCCAGCTTCGCAATGCAGGATACGAAAACGAGCGCATGTTGGAACTGATCGAGTGCCACCATGAGAACTTCGACGGCTCAGGCTACCCAGGGGGAATCAAGGCAGACAAAATCCCTGTAGGCGCTCGCATCCTCGCCGTTGCCGAGGCTTATATCAGCCTGACCTCGAAACGCCCCTACCGTGATCCATGGAAAGGTGGGGCTGCCCTCAATGAGATTGGCAAGTATGTCCGCTCAGGAAAATTTGATCCGGAAATTGTGGGAGTGCTTGAAAAGATAATGGGTGCCAGCAAGTAATTATTCTGGTAGAGACAGATATCGAATCTGCACATCTCTCACCCGTTTGGTTTTACCATCGAAGATTGCGGGCCTAAATTGGACATCACGCAGCGCCCTTGCTGCCTTTGTGCGCACCCGGCGTTCGTCTGGCGATGCCTCTAGCACATCGACGGAGGAAACTGCGCCCCGTCGGCTGATATTGAAGCTCAGATCTACCTGATTGTACTCAAACTCTAACGCGAGGATCGAATCGGTTCTGGGGGGTTTTTCGATGGCAGGAAGGGATTCATGCCAGGCCGACATCACACCCACATGGATTACTTCTTCCGATTTGTGCGCAAGCTGTGCCAGGGTTTGTCTTTGGTACGACACCATCTCATCGAAGCGAGTGAAGAATCGATCATAGGGTATCATCGAGGGTCGATTGAAAAATCCCTCGATTTCACTATCGTTGATTCCGGCTTCTCTCAATAATTCCTGTGCCTCGCGGTACTCCCTGAAGGCGGTACCATAGTCTAGTAACAACTGAAAATCGGCACGATAAATCTTGGCCATAGCCAGGGCTTCGGTATCACCCTCGGCTTCCGCTATCTCTCGCATCCGCCCGATAAGATTCATGCCATCACGCAGATACGATTCCCCGATTACTTGACCGGCATCGACTACGGGAATGTTGGTGCCTGGGCCAAATACGGCATCAACATCTACGAACACTCGACTGCTGCTCTGGAGACGCGTCCTGCCCTCTTCCCGGATCAGCCGGGAGATGGTGTCGGAACCCAGCCCATCGTCTGCGTTTAGAAACTGGACCAGTTGATACTCGACGACGGCACGTCGATACAACCAGGGGAAGAGCGCCGGGCTATCACTACCGTAGTTATCTTCCGCCAGCGCCTCCGCTTCCCGATAAAGTTCACGGGCCTTCATAAAATTGCGGGCACTGCGCCGAGGCTCTTCCAGGTAAACCCGATTGAGATGCCAATAGGCCTGGTCCTCGATTGCCGATATCAGATCCGTCGCCGAAAAACTACGGTTGGCTCCTGTCACATCGCGAATATGTTCGAGGCGATCCGATACCGCCGGCCAATCTTCCAGCCTGATCTGATTGGCGATAATGTCCTCTACCACGGGTATTACGTCCGCATGTTCCAGCCCCATAGAAGTGCGTACCAACTGTAGTTGTCGCTCCTGCAACGCGGCCACCTTCTCGTAATCCCTGGCCTCGATCATCAGCGCGATCATACTGTCGAGGGGCTCCAACAGAGATTGATCATAGGGACCGAACCGGGATTCAAGCTCTTCGAGTTCGATCTCGTAACTGGCGTAGGCCTGAAGTAGATCGTTGCTGCGAGTTATCAAGGCTTGCAACAGGCCAGCTTCCTCGGCCGCAATCAAGACCTGTCCGGCTTGCAGAACAGCTATAAAAACTGTGATTGTTGCAATTGCGCGGTATTTCATAGTGACAGGATTCACCGTTTTTGACCCTGATATGACAATAGCTTGATCTCCCGACCTTGTCGATACAAACTAGGGAACCTCTAATCGATGAGTTGCCATGAAAAAATTCTTCCCATTATCGTGCCTGCTGCTTGCCTGCCTCTCTGGGCCAGGCTCCGCTCAGGTCGATCAACCGGACCTGTATGATATTGGTGGTGAGTTCGCCTTTGTCAGAATTCAGTATGACAGCTACTACGGTGGCGGCTATTACGGCGGCCCCTGGTTAACGGATTTTCCCGCGGCCGATGAGAATTTTTTGCGCGGCGTAGCCCGCCTCACCAATGTCAGGGTGATGAGCAAGCCCAAGGTACTGCGCTTCGATGACGATGAGATCTTCGATTATCCCTTCCTCTACGCCCTGGAGATGGGCCGGAATGGTGGTTTATCCCTCTCTACCCGGGAAACCGAAAATCTACGTGAGTATCTGCTTCGTGGTGGATTTCTACTGATCGACGATTTTTGGGGAGTGCGTCAATGGGATGCATTTTATCGGGATTTTTCGCAAATTTTTCCTGACCGGCAATTGGTCGAGTTGTATTCGGATCACGAGATCTTTCATACCTTCTACGATATCGACGGCGCGCAGATGATTCCGGGTCGAGGCGGCAGGCGCGGATTCGGTCAGGCCGGCATTGATATCGCCAGCAATCATGCGATTCTGGATGACGATGGTCGGGTGATGGTGTTGGTGAACTGGAACTCGGATATGGGTGACGGCTGGGAACACACCTTCGACCGCTGGTACCCAACCCAGTACGCAAATTCCGCCTATCAGTTAGGCATTAATTACCTGATTTACTCTCTCACCCACTAGCCACAAACCAGCTCAGATTAAAAATTACGCTGGACGGAGTCTGCTCTTCCGTGCTCGATCGAACTTTGGCTATGATCAAGAGAAACCTCGATGAAGCTCTTACTGGGTCACGACCAAACTTTCCCGGCGAAGCTCCTCTACCCTACTTGCCTTGCGACCATTCGCGCTTCCATTTTTTCAGCGCTGCGGAACTATGTTCCTCCAGGAAGATCTCTGAATCTGAATAGAAGTATGCATCTACCACCTTTAGAAACTTAGGGTAGCGTGTTCTCCTTTGGCTCAGACAGTCCTCGCTCAACCTGAAAAAATGAAAGCGCTAAAGCATGGTCTGATTTGCAAGGCAAGCAGGGTAGAGGATCTTCGCCTCAATT
>Ga0066376_10002795_pt1 | contig 16053 bp, 16 predicted proteins | sample Knorr_S15_td_Bot_FD_77009 | JGI IMG/M metagenome (GOLD analysis project Ga0066376, IMG submission 77009) | Marine microbial communities from Southern Atlantic Ocean transect - Knorr_S15_td_Bottom_ad_5009_LV_A | ecosystem: Environmental > Aquatic > Marine > Oceanic | place: Southern Atlantic... | reverse complement strand
TGCAGAAGTGGTCGAACTCACCATCGCCATCGGCATCTGGGACTCAGTTCACAAGTTCAATAATGTATTCGATATTCATCCCCCGGTTGAGGATGGCACCTTCACAACGGACCCGCCTGATGTGCCCGATGCCATGCAGCAGCACGTTATCGATCCTGGGAATAAGTATTAACGACGCTAGTCAGCAATAGCCTGCTCATAATAAAAAAGGCGTTTTCAGCCACTGGCTGAAAACGCCTTTTCTTTTATCTGTATTTAGACGTGAGGCTGGTCAATGCGTGCCAACACGTGTGGAAACTGAGACAGCCAGTGGACACCGGCTGTCTCGACATTACCTAGAACTGCGTACCAATTCGGAAGCCGATCTGCCTGGGAGGTGAAAAGAAAGACATCACCCACAGATTAGAAACCGAGTTAGCACCAGTCCGGGTGTTCTCATCCGTCAGGTTCGCACCGAAAACGGTAAGGTAGAAGTTATCGCTCGCCGGTCGATAGGTAGCACTCGCATTCACCAGGGTTCGGCTTTCAATCTGCGAATTTGTTGGATGCCTAATAACGGCTGGTATCAATACCGCCGCATTCGGATCAAACGGCGAGCCTTCAGCCTCATCCTGGTAGTTGGCATTAAAGTTCAGTGTAAGCACTGAACCACTATCTAACTGCATGTCGTAAGTGACATCAATGGCAAACTGAGCCGGAGAAGAAAACGGAACATCCAGGTCACTGAAGTCAGTGATACCAGTGTCAGGATTATTAGGTTGCGGATCCCACTCAAATTCATCGTACTCCGCCTCCAACAGCCCGAGGGAAGCTCGCAGCGTGAGGTTTTCTGTTGCTAGCCAGGTGGCTTCAACTTCCAATCCATAGTGAGTTGATTCACCCGCGTTAACGGTGATTGTTTCCTGAGATGGATTGCCTGACGCATCAGTGAAGGGCACGACCTGATTTCGCTGAAGATTTTCAAATTCAGTGTAGAACAATGCCGTATTGATCCTCAGGGTATTATTGAGAAAATCTGCTTTGTGCCCAATCTCGAAGTTTGTATTCTCTTCAGGCTCAAATGCGCCGCAAGTTAATTCCGTAGAACAGGTCTCTGTAAATCCCCCGGAAATGAAACCGGTGGATACCGAACCATAGATCATCTGGTTCTCTGCAAACTTGTAATCCACGACAAATCGCCAGGTTGTGTCTGTCCATTCATCGCCTGTAAGGACATTCACACCATAATTTTCGCGAGGTAAGATGTTATGACGGGGATCGTACTCATTACCCGTGATACCTGCACGACTGAGCGCACTAGAACGAGCATCTGAAGCGCAGTTGTCCTGGCTGAAGGGCAGTGCCGGATCAATGAGAGTCGCATGTTTCTCCTTGGTGTACTGGTTACACTGTCCACCACCCTGTGACAATCTTGAGTAGTCTTTTTCGTCTTTGGTATATCGTATACCTACGCTTACAGTGATCTCATCGGTTACTTCGTAACTACCATCGAGATAGTAGGCCCAGGATTCACGATACTGATCAGCTACGCCGGTACCCGGGTCGGTGATGTTATCCAGGTCAAGGTTAATAAAGCCCCTGTCATCATAAAACGATCCATTGTCTGCGTTAAAAACGGGAATGATGCCGGAGAGCCCAACGGTGGCAATAGAACGGAATGTGACGTCATCAGTCGTATAGGCAGCACCAGCAACAAAATTGAAGGGCCCATCGTATGTGCTGACAACACGAAGCTCGAATTGTTCCTGGGTTCGTTCAAGGTTACGCGACGCATCGAACAGGCTGATAAATGCCTCGCCAGTATAAGTGCTTGGCAGGGTTTCATCGGTTTCCCGATGCCCAAGAAGCATCTTGAAACTGTATTGGTCAGTCGAGTAATTCTGGGTCAGATAGTAACCATCCACATCTACCTGGTGGCCATTGCGTATATTGATGCCATTGCCCTGCTGGCTCTGGCCAGTTGAGTAAACGTCATTGTGGCCAACTGCGTCCACGCCGGGGAAACCAAGCAAGTCCCAAAGAAAACCTTCGCCCGGTGGTGTCTCGTTGACCGCTGCAACCGAACCAGAGTCGTCTCTTGAATATTCCCAGGTAAACAAGGCTTCGTAGTTATCGGTAGGCTGCCACAATACCTTCGTCTTGAATGCAAGCACTTCCTTCTCGTTCAGCTCTTCTCCACTACCAGTTGTAGCCGTATTCAGCTCCGGTGGCAATGGGGGATTGACGGAGGGTAAGCCAAACAAAGCGTAAATAGGTATAACTTCAGGGAAGGTAGCCGTATCCTTGCTATTGGTTACCCAGCCCTCATGGTAGTCAAATACACCCGCAAATCGTAAACCAAGCTTGCCTTCAATCAGCGGCAGATCGAATGACGCCGTCATTTTCGCTGCATCGGCTGTCTGCGAACCATCATACTGACTGTAGGTAATCTCAATATCACCACCTGCGTCAAAAAGATCCGGACGCTTGGTCGTGATCGCGATAACACCGCCGGTGCTGTTCTTACCGAACAGGGTTCCTTGTGGTCCGCGATATACCTCAATCTGTTCTATATCAAACAGTTCCACGAACTGCGACTGCACAGAACTAATGCCAAAATCATCGACGGTTACGCCAACACTGGTATCCTGGGTGACCAGGATCGATGTAGAGCCAGTTCCTCGAATACCACCAGCAATAGCATTGAAGCCTGGTTGCACGGTCAACAGGACGTTTGGCGTAAGATCGGCAACCGCCCGTATGTCATTGACGAAAGTATTGGAAATCATACTCGCGGTTATCGTGGATATCGCCAGGGGCGTATCCTGCTGGCTGGTATCACGTTTGGTACCCGTAACGATAATCTCTTCGAGTACGGAATCTGCTGCTAGTAATAATGTTCCTGGCACCAATAGCGCAGCCAGACTCACAAATAATGTGAGCGCATTGGGCAGGCGTATATGGTTATTGAAAAAGTTGATCATTTCATTCCCCCGTCAAATTGAATAATTTTTATTACTGTTCTCCAACGTGGAACAAACTATCCCATCCACGCGAAGAAATAAAAATGTAGTCTAAGCCACTTTTGAAAATTCAGCCTACACCCTAAGTTTTGGTGATGCAACAATGATATGAATCAGGGGATTCGCCAGGAAACCTTACTAGCAATGGTTAACAGACAATTTTAATTGGCGAAAGACCGTTCCGGCAGTAATAAACTCAATTTTACCCGGCACTAAAAACAAGCTAAAAGTTTCTGGTGTTAAAAGCCTCATAATCATCCTTCAGAAAATCGCGGCTGATAATGAGTTTCATGACTTCAGAGGTCCCTGCATATATCGGTGAGATGGCGGCATCGGTGTACTGTCTGGATATTGCGTACTCATCCATGTAACCAGCACCGCCATGCAATTGCACGCCCATCGCAGCCGCCTTGACCTGTAATTCACTGGTATGAAATTTCGCCTTCGCCGCATCAACAGCGGTGAGTTGACCAACATTTTGGGCGGCAACGCATTGATCAATAAATGTCTGCGCGATATCGAGTTCAGTACGCAACTCCGCGAGCTTGAATTGGGAATTCTGAAAATCGGCCAGTTTCCTGCCAAAAATATTTCTTTCCTTGACAAATTCCAGCGTCAAATCAAACGACAATTGTCCTGCTGCCAGGTACTGGCAGGCACCAATGAGTCGCTCTTCAGCCAGACCTTCCATCAGGTAATAAAAACCTTTGCCCGGCTCACCCAACACATGACTCGCAGGTACCCTGACGTTATTGAAGAACAACTCTGAGGTATCCTGCGCTTTTAACCCCATCTTCTTCAGATTCCGGCCTCGCTCGAATCCTTCCATGCTCTGCTCCACCAGGAACAGGGTCATCTCATGGGGTTTATCATCGGCACCGGTTTTTGCGGCAACAATGACCAGGTCGGCGTTGATCCCATTGGAAATATAGGTTTTTTGTCCATTGATGACCCAGTCGTCGCCATTCTTTTTTGCGCGGCTTCTCATGCCAGCCAAATCACTACCCGCATCAGGCTCCGTCATGGCAATGGCCAGTATGTATTCGCCGCTGGTGCACTTCGGCAGAAACTCATCCTGCTGTGCTTCCGTTCCAAACCTTGTGAGATAGGGACCTACTAATCGACTATGCAATGTATTGAACCAGTCGGCGCACCTGGCGTAAGCCGTCTCTTCGATGATGACCTGTTCAAAGCGAAAATCAGTGTCACCCATGCCGCCATGTTTTTCCTGCGGCCATACCATCAGGAAGCCGTGCTTACCTGCCGCGGTAAACGCCTCTCGATCTACCCGCCCCTGTTCTCGCCAGCCTTCCATTCTGGGCACAATTTCCTGGGCCAGAAATTTCCGATAGGCATCTCGAAAGATGACCTGTTCCTCGGTGAATAAACGTGCAAGCATTTGACCTGACTCCAATGACTATTCCACTATGAGTGTATCAAACGACACGGCTCGATACTGATGATCACCGATAGAGGCAATTCCAATGATGAACATTGAAGCCGCAGTTGCGAGCGACCCGACAACGCCATTTCAAATTGAAACCCTGGAACTTGAAGAACCACGAGCAGACGAAATACGTGTGCGGTTGGTTGCGACGGGCATTTGTCATACTGACATCGCAGTAAAGCAGCAGGATATAAAACTTCCTTTACCCATGGTCCTTGGCCATGAAGGTGCAGGCGTCGTTGAATCCATTGGCAGTGCGGTGACTCACTTGATGGCAGGTGATCATGTTGTACTCTCCGGCGACTCCTGCGGAGTCTGCAAATCTTGCCAACACGGGCTACCTTCTTATTGTGATGAATTTATCGAACGAAACCTGACAGGCCGACGAGTCGATGGAAGCTCGCCCATTCATCAACACGGGCAACCACTGCACGGTCGATTTGTCGGTCAATCATCATTCGCAACCCATTCTCTGGTGCCAGCTCGCGCTGCTATTAAACTAAACAAGGAATATCCCCTCGAACTGCTTGGCCCGCTGGGCTGTGGCCTCACAACGGGTGTTGGTACCGTCACCAATGCGCTCCGGCCCCGTGCGGGCAGTCGTATTGCCATCTTCGGCGCAGGCACTGTGGGTTTAGCCGCGACTATGGGCGCAGTGCTCTCGGGTTGTGAATCGATTGTCGTGGTGGACCCCGTCGAATCGAGACGAGACATGGCGATCAGCCTGGGAGCGACCCTTTGCCTTGATCCATCGGCAGGTGATGTGGCCAAAGAAATTCTGTCCGTTGTTCCTGGCGGTGTCGACTTTAGTGTTGAATGTTCCGGCGTGGCTACAGCTGTTGCTGCCGCAATTGAATGTCTTGCCCGGCCGGGTTGGTGCGCACAGGTGGGCGCGACCCCTGCACAAACAATCCACCCACTGGATATGGATCACCTTGGATTTGGGCGAGGTATCAAGGGCGTAGTCATGGGCGATGCCAATCCGCAAACATTTGTTCCGTACCTGGCAAATCTGTATACCCAGGGCAGGCTGCCTTATGACCGATTTGTAAAGTTTTATGATTTTGCAGACATCAACACGGCAATTGCCGATAGTAAAAATGGCGATGTCATCAAACCGATCTTGCGCATAAGCGACTGAAATCCATATCGCCTACAGCGGCATGTATTTTTCGCTGGGTGTTTTACGATCATCGGCTGATTCACGCATGAAATGAGCTGCCCAGTTTAGGAAAGACAGGTATTCCATCGGCGCTAGTCGGTTGGGTTCTATTTTTATCATTCGAAACTCGTTCCTTCGAATAATGAAAACCGCATCTTGCAACAACTCTTACGCTTCTTGCTGGCTAAGCCTCTCCATATTCACCTCGCAGGCCATCTAACGAATCTTGTCTATATCAGACGTTCCCTAGTTTGGTTGACCGCCCGCAACATCAATGTACTGACCGGTAATCCAGCGCGCTGCAGGTGACGCAAAAAATACCGCGGCGGCTGCACAATCTTCTGGTGTTCCCGTTCGACCCAGAGGTATCTGCTCGTTAAACATGTCCTTGGCTTCCTGCTCAGAAATTCTCATGGTCTCAACCAACATATCCGTGACAATGATGCCTGGCGCCAGACAATTGACGGTAATGCCTCTTGGTGCAAGTTCTACCGCGAAAGTGCGCGTCATACTGATCATGCCCAGGTTGGCAGCGGAATAGACACCAAATCCAGGGGATGGTTTGTGTGCAGCGATAGAAATGATGTTGATGATGCTGCCCCCATCGCGCATGCGTTTGGCTGCCTGCTGTGATCCCCAGAATTTGGTTTTCATATTTAAATGAAGTTGTTCATCAAACTTCTCGATGGTGATATCGGGCAGTGCATGCATCTGACGATCCAGGTTGCCGCCTGCATTGTTGACCATAATATCGAGCCCACCGAATTCATCGACAACCCGATCCAATGCCGCGGGAATGGCGTCCCAATCCATCACATCCGCTGAGATTCCCAGCCCTTTCTGGCCGCGGGACTCAATTTCTTTTGCCACCGCATCAACATCATCCTGTCGCCTGGCGATCACGACGACGTCAGCGCCACATTCCGCCATGCCAAGTGCTATGCCGCGGCCGATACCACGACCGCCACCGGTCACGACAGCCACTTTTCCATCCAATCGAAAATTTTCGTACAGTCCCATCTATTGTCTCCCCTTGTCTTGTAAAAAGACTTCGCAATTTAATGTTGGCTCCATCATGTTGGCACTCATCTATTGCCGCACAAACATCCATGGAAGATCCAGAAATGTCTTGATACCCGGCTCTGCATCCACCACGTAGGGAATCGCATTAACGGCATGCATGCCGGTGGCAAGCATACTATCTCCTATAAAGGCAAAGTTACTTTCAATTTCCAGATTAATGTCCGGGCTGCCTTTGAATCGGACCCAATTATTGCCAGTCGCCCAGTCCGGTGCAACATCCGGATGAATTCGCCAGACGGTTTCATGGGCAATTTTTTCTTCCCCATTGGCCAGTCCTGACCATCGCCAGTGTTGACCTGCGACCGTGCCTTTTTTAACTGTCCCCGCAGCTACTTCGAGGTCGGTTTCGGCGAGCACTGTTTCCAGGGAACTGACCACTTCCGTCACTCCCAGACCCATCCCATCTGCCACCATCTGGACACTTTCCGAAAAAAGGCCATCGAGCCATACCTTTTGCCGTTTGTTTTTCTCTTTGAATTCACCGGGGGTTGCTCCGAACCCCATCGAGTCGAACATGATTTCCGGCGATGCGTAGCCATCGAAAACGGACACTTCCAACACCAGGACATGTTCAACTTTTTCGCACAATGAACTTATCGTCAGCGGAATCAGGTCGCCCAGCCAGCCAGGATTTAACCCGGTGGAGTGAAAAGAACTATTGCCCGCCAGGCAGGCCTCTTCCAACCGATTAACCACTGCTTCGCCGTAAACTTTCGGGTACATATACCCGACGATGGTAATAACATTCTTGCCTACAGCCAGCAGTTCGCAAAAATCATCCAGGTCCTGTTCAGGGTTTTCACCATAGATCAATGACGGCAAAGGGGTATGGATGACAACATCGGCATCAGAAGCCTTCACCACTTCAATGTCGTTTGTCGCATCGATTCCCAGCTGATCAATGCCCACCAATTCTCCAATATCTTTACCCACTTTGTCTGCGGAATACACATGCATCCCGACCAGTTCCAGTGAGTCGCGCTCTACTGAGACGCGAGCCGTGTGTTTACCGATATTGCCGCTGGCCCACTGAAATACTTTGTAAACCATCTCTATCTTTTCACCCCCTTAATCTAGTGATTATTGGATCAACATTTTTATGTCAAATTCCGAGTTGCGGTGAGTCATTTCCAGGCGACTGGCAGTCTGCGTCGTCCCCACAGAAAAAACGGGGCGATACGCTCACCCTGTCCGATCAGCCTTAGATCAGGCAGTCTCTCGCGCAAAACCGACAGTGCGACCTCTACCTCCAGCCTGGCCGTTGGTGCGCCCAAACAAAAGTGCACGCCCAGCCCAAATGCCATGTGTCTTTTCTGCGGACGGTGCAGATTAAACTCATCAGGGTTTTCAAATATGTTCGGATCCCGATTGGCTGCAGCATAGTTGATGTAAACCTTACTGCCTTCCGGCATGGTTTCGCCGTGCAAACGCACATCTTTCGTGAGGTTTCGATATAACCCAAGCACCGGCGGGTCGTATCGCAGGCTCTCTTCTATCGCGGCTTCTATCAGCGAACCATCGTTGACAATTTCCTGCCAACGATCGGGTACTTCGAGCAGTCGCCAGATCATGTTGGTGATCAGTGATGTCGTGGTTTCATTACCACCAACCAGCAGTTGATTCAGTAACGACAGCGCATCGCTTTCCGGTACGGCTTCGCCTTCATCCGTTTTCGCCCCGGCTATCAACGTCAGCAGATCATCATCATGGGCTTCACCGGCCTCAATCTTCTTTTTCCGATCCGTCATGTGCGCGTGCATGTACGCCTGGAATTGCATTTGTTCTTCCAGATACTGGCCAGGGTCCGCTGCGCCCATTGCAGCAACCTGAATGTCAGACCAGGCCTTGAACTGATCCAGATCAGCGGTGGGCACACCCAACATACCGGCGATAATCACCACGGGAAGTGGGAAGGCAAAATCATCGTGAAAATCAAATTCAGCTTCACCTGCCAGGATGTTATCAACCAGTTGATGGGTTAATGCGGTTACCGGTTCTCGCAGGGCCTCTATCGCCTTCGGTGTAAAAGCCTGCTGAACCAGTTTTCGATAGAAGGTGTGCTGCGGAGGATCACACAACATGCCAGTCGGTTCAGTAAATCGTGGTCCCTGACCAGAATGGCTGGAATAGGTCTCGATATCACGTAGAGCTTGTTCAACATCGGCGTAGCGAGACAGCGTATAAAAAGGCGGGTCAAAATCCTCACATCGATGCACCGGGCACTGCCGGAGCAGGTACTGGTGCCCGTTGGCCGGGTCAGCCATGATCTCAGGTAAAAAGGGACTCCAGCTCACTGCATGTTTCCTTTGTGTTTTTGCACTTGATCACACCCAGCCATCAACATGGCAGCAATGTTGAAAGTATTTTTGTCTCGGCAGAGCTTTTCTAGTATTTTTGAACTCTACTACATTTTTCTGCGCTACGCAGCGGATCCTCTCATGCCAGATAGAAAACAGAATCACGATCTAAGCGAAATGAAATGCCCGCACAATCTCGAAGAGGTTGACCTCTTTTCTCCTGGTGCACCAGAGCACTGGTATGAAGCCTATGACATTCTTCACGACGAAGCGCCCGTGCATAAAATACCGGGTGAAGGTTTTGAACCGGGCACTGACGCTTTCATTCTCTCGAAGCATGAAGACATCGCAGCGGTAGTACGAGACCAGGACCGATTTCCTGTGGTCGGTAGCGTCCTGTTAAAGGTACTGACAGAAAGTGATGAAAATTTATTGGAAAAACCAGGCGTTAGCGCCATCCTTGCGTCGATGGCGTCGTTGCGACCCAATCCCGACATGTGGCGCAGCCACCGCCAGGAACTCACCGATCCCTGGGTCGGACCGGGCGCAGGTCGAAATGAAGCCATGGTCAATCGGGTTGTCAAAGAATCAATCGACAAGTGGATTGATCGCGGTGAAGTCGAGTGGATCACGGAATTTGCCCAGGCTGTCCCGCAAATGGTCATGGCCAACATACTGGGCTGGCCCATTGAAGACCTGAAGCTGCTGAAGTACTTCGGAGATGGCACAGTAAAGCCATTCGTCTATGGCGCCAGGCACAACAACATCCTGCCGGAGGCAGAAATACAAAGTCAGTTTCAGGTACTCGAAGAATTCAAGCAATACACTAACGACCTTATTAAGGAAAAGCGTGAACATCCCCAGGAAGATATGATCAGTTTCCTGACGAATGTCGAATATTCTCCTCTCAAGCGCAAGCTTCTCGATCTCGAAATTAACGGCATCGTCTATGCCATGGTGATTGGTGGGTTGGAAACGACCCAGTACGCGATTTCCGAGCAAGTCCAGCTACTCGTTGATAACCCTCTTATCTGGACAGAATTGAAAAAAGACAGAACCAAACTGCGAGCATTCACTGAAGAAGGTATGCGTTTGAGATCCCCTACACAGGGACTATCGACGCGCATTACCGGCCAGGATGAAGTTTTTCAAGGCGTCTCAGTGCCGAAAGGTTCGTATCTGCACCTTCGTTGGGCAGCGGCGAATATTGACCCGGATGAATGGGACCACCCACAGGAAATTGACCTGAATCGAAAAGCCGGGACACGTCACCTGACATTTTCCCAGGGTGCCCGTGTTTGTCCCGGCGCCAGTATTTCGAGACTTGAACAGATGTGCGCCTGGACTGCTATTCTCGACCGTATAGAACGTTTTGATTACGCGGACAACAATACCTTCCTGCATCAGCCGGGGATCATGCTCGGGGCCCTTGAACTTAATCTGACATTCGAGAAGGCATAACCCGAACTCCATCTCCGGACAGTAAGCCCGGACAGTGAGTCTGGATAGTCAGCCAGGAAGGAACCAGCAGCGTACCTACGCTATATCGTGCACGGGACAACAGTGCGATGGATATCCAAAGATATTTGCACTTAAAATGTGCTGCACGTAAACTGTGCAAATGAAAACCAATATTACTATACGGATCGATGCAGAATTGGCGCGGGATGCGAAGGTTCTGGCAGCGCAGCAGGGCCTATCCTTAAGTAAAATGGTGGCTGGTGAGTTAGGCCGCATGGTCTCGAAAGAAACGGCCTACAAGGTTGCAAAAAGCAAAGCCCAATTGGCAATAAAAGAGGCACCTGCACTGAACTACAACCCTGTTAGCCGCGACAGCCTACATGAGCGATAAGGTTTTCGTCGACACGAACATTCTTGTTTATGCGCACGATTCGTCTGACAAATACAAACATGCACAAGCCGCAGCCATCATTAACCAGCTGTGGGACGAGAAAACAGGGTCGCTCAGCACACAGGTACTGCAAGAGTTTTATATAACTGTTACTCGAAAAATCTCTGTTCCCATTGATCATCTTCTCGCCAGAACCTTGATAAGCCGGTACCAACATTGGGATGTTATCGTCAATGACATTGAGTCGACTTTAGATGCGATCGATATTCAAATTGAATCCCAGGTGTCATTCTGGGATGCGCTTATTATCCAGGCTGCGAATAGAGCAGGTGCCCAAACATTACTCTCTGAGGATTTGAATGACCAACAACTGTATCGTGAAATCCGAGTGATCAATCCGTTCCGTTATCCAAACATACTCGAGATAATTATGGGGACGTCTGATTAAAGTTTATCTATTGCCTGTTCCCTATTACCTGATTCAGATTGACAATGTGAGCACCCAGTAAACTCCGGCAACAGGCTTATTAAGGACCACCGCTAATCTTAATGGTTTGACCAGTCATCCATCTCGATGCATCGGACGCCAGATAGACGACACCTGGCGCTATGTCTTCGGGGGTTCCTACCCTGCCAAGCGGAATACCAAACTTCTTACCTAATCCGGGGATGTCCTCTTCTTTCAAATTGAGAAACTCCATGAAGACTTCAGTTGGGATGGGTCCAGGTGCGACACCGTTGACTCGAATGCCCAGAGGCGCCATTTCCACACCAAGGGTCTGAGTCAGATTGTCAACGCCGCTTTTTGCAACGGCGTAAGGGCCATTATTAGGTGATGCCCGGTTCGCCGCCTGGGAAGAGATATTGATGATGGTGCCTCCGCCATTATCTTTCATAATATTGGCTGCAGCCTGCGCACCGGTCCACACAGCTTTCAGGTTGAGATTCATTTGAAAATCCCACTGGCGCTCTGGCATCTCAAGAAAAGTCCGTGGCACTCGATCGTCCGCGCCACCCGCATTACTCACCCAACAGGTTAACCCGCCCATTTCTTCGAATGCAGTTTTTGCCAGTGCCTGGACCTGTTCAATTTCCATCATGTCGGTGGTTACTGCTAATGCTTTGCGACCGAGGGCACGGATTTTCTCGGCAACAGCTTCAATCTCGTGAGTTCGACGGGCAGCGACGACAACGTCGGCGCCAGCCTCGGCCAATCCGAGCGCAATGCCTTCACCAATGCCCCGGCCACCGCCGGTGACCACCGCCACCTGTCCATCCAATCGAAAACTATCGAGTATTCCCATTTTAGTGCTCCCTTTATTAGTCTGTTTTGTTTCGTTGAAATCTAACCAGTGATTCTCTTATGTAGCGGCGGTTGCTCACCAATTGTGATCGGCTCGCCTACCCAGGCGCCAATATTCTCTCCGGTCCTGCCACTATCTATAACTTCTATCATCTGATCCGCAATATCTGATGCATTCATGACGGTCTTTGCAAACTCTGGCGGCAATGTATTGTCTTCGAACAAGCCTCGCAGCATCGCCGTATCTGTTGCTCCCATGCATAAACCATTCACCTTGATGTTGTCTTTCTCAAGATACTTGGCCCAGGCGTCCGTAAAACCGTTTAATGCCCATTTTGATGCGTTGTATAAGTCCGTTTCAGGCCCGTTGGTCCCATCGCTTTTTGCAGGTAATACATAATAAGTGGACAGATTGATGATGTGCCCCCCCTGCTTTTGCATCAACGGGATCACTGCCCTGGAAAGCATTAATACACCCTTGAGATTGGTGTCCATAATGAAATCCCAATCCGCTATTGCCTGCTCCCATGGACTATCGACGGGTGTTCGGCGCCAGGTGCCAGCGTTGTTTACAAGAACGCCGATCTGACCCATCGCCTCAGCCTGTTTAACGACTCGCTCGACATCCTCGCGCTTCGACACATCGGCAATCACACCGGTAACACCTTCTACCTGCATGACTTCTTGTTGGACGTCAAATGCCAGGACCAGGCAACCTTCCGAGACTAACCGCTGCGCAAAGGCGCGGCCCAGTCCTTGCGCCGCACCGCTGACAATCGCAACTTTGCCTGAAATACTCATGCGCCACCTCCCAGCTTTACTTGGCTCTCAATGACATACACATGATCATGGGATGGTTCCAGTTTCACGGGTCTACCTACACAGAAGTTCACGTTCTGCGCATTTCGGCCACCAGGTCCTTCCTTCAACATATCAATCATCGCCTGGGCATTGTCTTCAGCCCGCATCCAGCTATCTACCTCTTCGGTTGAAGGTGCAAAGTCATGAAAAGATCGCAGCATGTAGGAATCGGTGGCGCCCATGCAAAATGCGTTGACCCGGATATTGTGCGGCGCCAGCGCCTTGGCCCAACCGTAAAGAAAACCATTGAGCCCCCATTTGCTGGCATCGTAGAGGTCCATCGTCTCACCACCGCCAGTGGGCCTGGGTGAATCTCCCCAGGGGCAGGCATCCAGCCCTGGACAACAAAAGTATGGCGTACCGCAGGTCACCATATGATCTGTGGCGATGTTGACGATCTCCCCACCTGTACCCTGCTCGATCATGATAGGGATCACCGCGCGACCAAAAAGGTATTCGCCTTTTAGGTTGGTGCCAATAATTAATTCATAGTCCTCGATCGACTTGTCGAGATCATCATCCGCTGCACTGGCGCCCCAGACACCGGCATTGTTCACCAGGATATCAATGCTGCCAAATGCAGAGCGCGCACCATCTACCACCGCCCGAACATGATCAGGGTCACTAACATCGCCCTGCCAGGCGACCGAGGAGACGCCCAATTGTTTTAGCGATTCGGCTACATCGTTAATCTCTTCACGTAAATCGCATACCGCAACATTGACACCTTCGACTGCCAGCGCATGTGCATAGCTGTTGCCAAGCCCAACGGCAGCGCCGGTGACAATCGCGGTTTTTCCTTTGAGTTCAACCATTGGTCACTCCGTGTTTAATTTGTTCGTCATGGGAAACGTATTGCAAAACATCCGTATTCTCAAGGACCGATGCCAGTCGAGCACGCTCCTCAACAGATAGCGAGGCTACCTTTTCTCGAATCACCTGCAGGCACCTGGCATGATACTTCATCGGATTTTGCTCAAACTGCAATCCAAGACCCTTAAAATTCAGTCGTTCTTCACCTGTTGCCAGTGCCTTGTCTGTCGCATCCAGATAGGGAAGATAAACCTCTCCCGCCAACCAGAGCAACTTCTGTACACCTTTGCTCAATGGCGCCAGTGTGTCACTAAACTCGCCTTCAATGCCGCCGGGATCATCCATCAACGCCAGCCAGGCAGGTACACGCATACACCGATCATTCATCACATCTCGCGACGCGTCATTCATCATGCACTGGTACAGCTGTCCGTAAAATCCAAAATCACCCAGCGATGGCCGTGAACCGAACAGGAATTCCTGCTCCCTTAATACGTCTTCCCAGGCATCCAGAATCTGTCGATACATCTCTTCAATAAGCGGTACATTTTGAGGTTCAATACCTGCTACTGGCCAGAGCGGGATCTGCCATTCATAAAACTCCCTGGTTCGAGTCGCCAGTTCTTCATCAGCGGTGGGTCCCATGCCCGGGTATGACATCCACCAGCCAACTCGATCCCGGTCACCACCTTTATCTTTGTCCTGCCAGCGATAATGGAACATCATCTTGGTGCCCCATTCATCTCCGAAGTCTTCCAGGATATGGGACAGCACGGCCTGTACAGGGTCCGGCGGTACAATCGATCTCTCGGAGTGTCTCGCCTCCAGCATATAGGCCATGGGCGAAGAATCCACATGCCACTGGCCATCTGGCTCATCGGGACAATGGACTTTAGGAATAATGGGTGGGCGAACGTGCGCGGTTGCTTCAGCGATTTTACCGCGATTTAAATACCAGACATGCGGAATGCGCCGATAACGAAAAATAGCACGCATCTTCACCGAGAATGGTGATGCCAGCGAACCGACTAGTTTATAAACCTCATCACCCATCGAGCAATACTACAGCGGCCTATACAGGGGATGGCCTGGTTCGCGGATCTGCAGGATGTTGAGCGCAAAGTCCTCGGGTGTCATAGCTTCTATGGAATTCGGGAAAGAGTTCGACCAGTCCAGAATGTAGGTCCGTTTGGAGATTCGCCATTGCCCTTCTCGTTTTTGAAATTCGTCCAGGTAACGACCACCGTACATATTATCCACCAGGTTGCCCTCGGCATCTTTTCCCGTGCCGACGGCGATGCCATAACATTCACCGGTGGCTTTGTCCCCGTTGATTTCTATCAAGACAGAGGTACTTAAGTGCCATCTGCGTATCGCTTCTTGTTCATGGGGCATCACGGTCTTCACCCAGTCAGCGCCGTTGCCTTTGAAAAACCCGAAGTCAATTTCAGCGTCCGGCCAGAAACAGCTGTCCTGGCCCGGGGTATCTAACCAGTCCTGGGTTCGACCATAACGCATGACCAGCTCTTCACAGGCTTTTTTATCGAGCAATTCCTGGAGTTGGGGATCCATGTCCTTTCCTCGTCGCGAATTAAGGTTTTTATACTCTACTACAAAAAACTTGGCTACAGGTGGTACAGTCGTCCTCAGCTCATAATGGCGAGGTCGTTGAGAGCGATGCGCGCCTGATCGTTCTCATCTGAAACATTTTGAGATTATATTGATATTGCCGGCAGCCCAATCCGAGATAACCAACGGTCAAGAATAGAACGCTCTTCTCATCACATGAATCTATATCACCATCAAAACCCCAAAATCACACTTGTGTCGCTTGGCCCTGATGAGCGACTATTTACCATAATTGAACAAATATTCTCTCATGGAGGAAAACTGGCATGGTTGAAACAATAACGGGACACGACAGATCCAATGGTATTTCTTACAACGACATTCTGAAATCCGACAAGGTCCCGCCACCGGACGTCTATCTGGAAGATTCACCCTACCCCGCCGGTAAGACAACGGTGCGCGTCGACCGCTATTTCTCAAAAGAAGAGCATGATCTGGAAGTAGAGAGATTGTGGAAGCGAGTCTGGCAAATGGCCTGTCACGAATCTGACATTCCGAACGTCGGCGATACCCATGTCTATGATATTGCAGAACTTTCTTACATGATCGTGCGAGTATCCGAAGATGAGGTAAAAGCCTATCCCAATGCCTGCCTGCATCGCGG
>Ga0066376_10002794_pt1 | contig 16053 bp, 6 predicted proteins | sample Knorr_S15_td_Bot_FD_77009 | JGI IMG/M metagenome (GOLD analysis project Ga0066376, IMG submission 77009) | Marine microbial communities from Southern Atlantic Ocean transect - Knorr_S15_td_Bottom_ad_5009_LV_A | ecosystem: Environmental > Aquatic > Marine > Oceanic | place: Southern Atlantic... | reverse complement strand
TCGTTGTTTCTATCACTTTTATCCAAGTGATAAAATTCCAAGAAGATTTAAATTAAAACAGCATTATTTTAATGAAAAATTAATAGAAGAATTTGGTAGTGATTTTTTTCAGTATGATAAAGAAATCAAATGTGGTTGCTCTAAAAGACGACCTGATTGGTTTATTGATTGCTTTAAATATTCAATCATTATTGAATTAGATGAAGATCAACATAAATATACATCTTGTGATGAGAAGAGAATGATGGAATTATTTAAAGATTTAGGAGATAGACCACTCGTATTGATTAGAATTAATCCAGATAAATATCAAGGAAAAACAAAAGAAAGAAAAGGTTGTTTTGAATTTGATAAAAGGAATCTTCTTATCTGTAATGAAAAAGAATTCAATAAAAGATTTAATTTTTTGGTAAAAAAAATTAAATATTTTACTGATAACAAACCTGTAAAGGACGTTACTATCGAAAAGTTATTTTTCGATTTATAAAATTTAAAATGAAGATACTGTAACTAGTGATACTTTCGTAATGGAACAATTTACGTTGTTTTTTAATCCTATTCGAACATAGAATACGGCATTACTATTGGTTCCTGACCGTATATAACAATCCCTTTGCGAAATCGTCGATGTACTAGTATTTATACATCTTGAACCATTATCTCCTAATCCGACTCCGTTGACTCCAACTGCATTCGAGCAGTTCATCCAGCCTGTAGAATAGGATGAATCACCTGTTACCTTTAAAAAAATCTGGTGATTTTCAACATCAAATTGAGAATAGTCGACTGTTAATCCAGATTGAGTTAACGATAACCTTACTAACTCGTATGTCCCACTGTTTATCACACTTGTATATTTTAACGTATGATATCGATAACTTGAATCACTTGTAATTCCAGAATAATCTGGAAGTGTAATACTTCCCGGAAAATAGAAATTCGAATATGATTTATATCCATTCGACCCTGTACTCGTTGGCGATTGATAAGAACCATCAATTAGCTGGAGTTCCTTTAAATAGCTCGTATTTGATGATATATCTTCATCGTGATCGTATATATTACCAGCATCATTTGCTCCTGAGCCAATTGTCGGATAATCACCAGAACCAGACCGAACATGTTGTCCATATGAATCTGACGACAAACTAGACGATGACCTATCATTATTTATCGAATTTGTATCAATTCTTAATTTTTTTATAGAACCATCTGCAATAGACACGAATGAATTTGATGACGTTGTAGCTCCGTTCGGAGAAAATAATGAGTACGGTGTTATATGTATTTTGAAATCCTCATCGAATTTATTATTAGAACTACTAGTTAGAGAAATTTCGAAATCATTAAATTGAATCTCTTCTGGAGAACCAGAAGCTAGTAGTAATGTACCGTTTGTATTATGTAAATTTGTAGAAGTTTGATATTTATCACTTATTGGCGATGTGTAATATTTATGATTTGAACCAATATCAGTTTGATATATTGTAAGCGTTGATGACATAGAATTATTTCCCGATGTCTTAATTATTGCAGTAGCATGTCGTCGATTCGAATTCAAGAAATAATGAGCTACTTCGGTTTGATTCCATTGTATAGTAAAAATCGAATTTGTTTTATATGTAGGAACACCGGATATTCTCTGGATGCTACTACTATTACTTTCTGATATAATTGCTACGTTATTAACAATTGGAGCAGTATTAGCATCATCAATATAAAATATAACTTGATTTGTTTGTACAGTAGAATTTCCAATAGGTATTTGTTTTAATCTAAATGAATAAGAATCAATTGTAGCAAAATAATTAGTAGAAGAATTCAATCCTTGTGCATATAAATCAAGTTTTTTCCAAAAACCATATTGATTATTATTAGAATCATTTGAATAATAATCTCCATCATTTGCTACAACAAGTCGTATAATATTTCCATTATCATCATGATTTCCATTAATACTTGCTTGATTATAACCAGGTGTTATTGTACTTGTCTCATTCGATGTATAAGAAGTTGTATCACCGCCATAAGCATAGATTGTTCCAACAGATGTTGAAGAATCGCCAGAAGTAACGTTCATTTGAATATTACTTGAACTAGTAGTTCTAATCGGTTGTGTCGAATCATTTACAATATTAAAATTTATAATATTACTGCCAATAGATATACCATCGAGACTGTAGGCATTTGAATAAGTACCTTTCAGAATATTTAAATTATAAATAGCCGTTGAATCTCCTGTATTTAAAAATCCTGGTTCTGTTGGTAGAGAGGTTGTTCCAGTATTTGTTGTAGAATAAGGACCAAAAATTGGGTTGATTGCATTTTTTGCCCTTGCTTTTATTGTATATATTGTTCCATAATTTAAAGAAGTGATACTTAAATTAGTAGTTTGATTGCTTCCAGATACAGTACCAGTAGAGACATTGCTTGTATGAGTTAAATTACCTCCATAACGAGTAGAAGATGTGGCAACGTAATTGATTTCATATTCTTCAATTAGTGGCTCAGTTTGATTACCTGGAGTAATAGTATCATGATCTATTGGTTTTGTCCAAGAAGTATTAATTTGCGTTGTATTTACTCCAGTTGCACTAAAATTTAATGTGATAGATGGTGCTCCGGATGTTTCAGTACCTAAATTAATTACAGTTAAGTATTTAATATCTCTCGAATTTTGCTCATTAACACCGTATATTCTTAAATCATATAATACTTCAGTTTCGATTATATATTCTTTCCAAGTAGTTCCATTCATACCACTATTAGAACCATCTACAAATAATTCAACACGATTACAAGAAACCGAAGAACCAGTTGCAATAGTTCCTGTATTAATTGTAACAGTAGAAGCATGTGCCCAATCTTGATTTGTATTTAAAGAACTTTTTACATAATCTATTCTCATTTCCGAAATTTGTGGGATATAGACATTATAAAATCCTAATTGTTTTTGTGGAATATTTGTCCATTCAACAAAAAATCTGTTTGAATCAGAATCACTTTCTGATAAAGTTGGAGCAGGTGGAGTATCAATTAGATATGTATCTAGCCATTTATCTATTAATTGTACAGCAGAAGTATTTTTAGTTATATTCGTTATACCAGTTCCAGTTGTTCCTGTATAACTAGTATTATTTAAATTAGGAAAAATTCCGATTGATTCTTTTGAATTACCAATTGGAAAATCTACGTGACCAGCTGAATCAATTATCAATCTTTCAATACCATTTGTAAAAAATTTTAAGTCATCATTATCAACACCAGCAGAAGTTTCTGCTGAAATATATGTATCTTGATCTACATCAATTACTCCACCAAGAGAACCCCAAGCATTACCAGCACCAAATCCTTCAAATTGATCCGTATTAGTATTATATCTAACATATCCTCTATGTGTAGTTGAATTTGCTGTAGGTCGTTGAATAGTTGTTCCTTTAGGTAATTTATAAGCATCAGTTCTATTTGTGTCTAACGATACAATTTGCGAATTAAATCCTATACCTATATTTCCATTTCCATCAACTGAAAATTCTGTATTTGTTGGACCAATAGCAAGTTGTCCAGTTATAATTTTACCATTCGGATAAGACATTAATTAATATTTATATTAATTATAAAAATTAACATATAAATACGAATATATATATATAATTTATAAATATATAAAATATATAAAATATATATACCAATATCGATTATAGTATATAATGTATATACTTTTTCTAAAAATTTTATAATATTTTTTTAAATGTAAATCCATTATGATTAGAAACAATTATTATAAATTTCATATATATAGATGATTATATACATAATCGTATATATATAACTATTCTAATATTGTCGTAAGTTTATCTTAATAATTATATTTATATTAATAAATAATGAGTACTCATTTAACAGGATCATTTAGTAATTTAGAAAAAACAAATTTATTATTTAAAAAATTACTTGGAAAACCTAGTACTATAACTGAGAGAGAATTTTTCCAAGAACCAAATCGACCGGCACGAACTAATATATATCAAAGTCAAATTTTAAAAGATAATATACCAGAAGTTGCTCCGAGTAATTTAAGAAATTTAACAGATAGTAGTTTAGATGATAATGGGAATACAATGGCAGGTTCATATGTGGGTAAAACGAATGGTATAATTACAAGATATATTAAAGTCCCCCTTACAGCAATGAATGGAACTAATGGCAAATCATATGAAGGATTTCAGGCAACAACCTCACATCCATCTGGAAATAATAATGATGGTTCTGGCGGGGTATATGGAACATCTGGAACATTTTATCGTATAACACAAGATTCAGTTCCATTTAATCTTGATACAAATGGTTCTTACGAAATCAAAGTATTTAAATCAAATGGTCAAGAAATTCCATATGGTTATTCAGGTGGTGAATGGATATTAGACTATGAATCAGGAATTATTTCTTTTTATGAATATGATAATATAAGTGGTATTGATGAAAATAATCCTCCATTAATTTCTTTTTATCGGTATATTGGTGAAAAAGGTGTTGCTATAAGTTCAGTAAATAAAACAATATTTGAAGCTGGTCAAACAGAAGGTGACGGTGACGATTTAGCTGCTCTTCAAATTGATAGTAGAGATTTAGGATCAATATCAACAACATCTTTTAGTCAAGCTTTGCAATTTGGTGGAGAGTATGATGGTTCTTGGAGATTTATTATTTCAGGTGGAGGTGGTAATCAAAAATCAACACAATTTCATATGCAAGTAAGAATCGATGGATCTTGGGTTGATAAAATGGTTACAAAACAAGCTTAAACTTTATAGCAAATTATTTTGTTATAAGAACACTATATTTGGTATATATTTTGCTATAATTTATAATAAATTTTATTTAATATTTATCCGATTATAATATAGCCAAATCATTCCAAATGATCCATTCATATGGTGTTACAATTCCATTATTTTCTGATTTTTCTAATGCAATAATATCATTATTCTGTAAGTCATATATTGAATGATAAGTAATATATCCATCTGGATTGAATAAATTTCTTTCAATACAAATAATTTTTTTTTTTTTTTCAATTGATTTTTTAAGTTTTGATAATGACGTAATTTGACAATATACTTTTTTCATTTTTATATTTTAATAAAAATATCAATTTTTGTTTTTGTAAAAGTATATAAAAATAAATATTACTGATATTATATATAAAATATAAGATGCATAATTTTGATTTATTATCTACAAATAAATTTATAGACAAAGGAGTTTATAGTTTATCAAATGATAAAAAAAAAGAAGCTCATTTACGAAAACAAATGGAATTTAGGGAATTTATGGAAAAAAAAAAAAAAAGTATTTTAGGTTCTACGACTAAATTTAGTAATGATCTTTTTTTGGATGATTTAGCAAACTCAAATGCAATTGATTTTGTAGTTTTACCAAATCCGATTTCATCAATTAAAAAAAAACAAGTAAAAACATTTAATCGTCCGACTTCTGTATCAATTGATAGTAGAGATAGAGATACAGATATATATACTAATCCTAATAACTATAAAATTAAAATGAATAAAACATTTGTTAATGTACATCGTATAGGATTAAAAAGTACAGAATTTCCAAATACACAACAACTTGTTAGATCAACGCCAATTAATATTGCTAATAACATAATAGCTTGGCAAAATGAAACTGATACTGTTACAATGGACGGTTCTACATCTGTTCCAAGTTCAGGATATATTACTTATAAAACTTCAGTTGAAGCAGGTAATTATGATGCTATTACATTACAAAACGAAATTCAATTAAAAATGAATGCTGTTACAAGAATTGTATATACAGCAAATGGTGAACTTGGGACTAGTACATCAACAAAAAATCATACATTTTCAGTTTCTGTAAATCCAATTACAGATAAAACTGAAATTACATCTGTAGAACTTACTAATTATAGTAATATTCTACATACAAAAGATGGTGAATCAAGAATATATTTTGCTCAAAAATTTGACGATAATGCGGAAACACTAACCGCACATAGTTTATCCACAGGAGATCGGATTTATATACAAGATGCTAATGATATTGGTGGTATAGATGATATTGAAATTAATGGTGAACATGTTATAACTTTAGATAAAGTAGATTCAATAACTGGTGTAGCATTTAATGGAACAGCTACTGCACAACCGACAACAGTATATTTTTTTTCAACTAGTACAAAAGCCTCTTTGTCTGTATCTTTTTCAGGTGGTACTTCTGTAAAGATTGGTACAGGTATAAGTTTTCGTTTAAGATGGGATTTAGATAATACTTTAGGTTCTGTACTAGGATTTAAAAAAAAAATGTTTCCAGATAAATTATATGATAAATTATATCTTGCAGATAGTATTACACCAGATCCTTCACAATATTTTAGTGCAACAACAGAGAATGTTATTAAAATTACATCTACTACTAATAGTTTTACAATACAAATAGAACGTCAAAATCATGGTTTAATTTCAAATGATGTAATTTCAATAGAAAATTGGCCAGTAGAACAAAGTATTGGTGGAATTTTTGCAACAAATATTGATTCAATCGTGACGAATAAGACGTATATAATTACACGAATCGATGATAATAATTTTTCTTTCTCTTGTGCTATTCGTGCTAATTTAAATGAAACAAAAGAGTTTAATGGACAAATACATAAAGAGGGTGATGTATATATTCCAATAACATTTTATGATCTTAATATAACTGAAACTTTTTCTTTAATTGTTAATAATACCGAAATTAAAAAACGATTAAATATATATAAAATTCTTGCTACATCCGATACAGCTGTATCTGTTTTTTTCACATCTGAACATGACATGACAGATGGTGATAGAATTTTTATAGAATTTGATGGTAAATATGGTTATACTGGTTCAACTATAATTAGAACTGATGAACAAATTAAAAGTGCTGCAGAAATATCTAATCCATCTGGATTTGTTGTAGAAAAAAAAGATAACAGTACAATTAGTATTCCATTATTAGAATTTCCAAATAGTTGGACAAATATATGGGATGTAACTTTTGGAAATGATATTGAACCAGAAAGTGATAAAACATATGGCCAAGCAATTATTAAACAATTAAGTAAGGGTATTAATTTAAATGGTGAAAATTATATTTATATGTGTATTCAAGAATTTCCTGCTATGACTGTAAGTAGTGATGTTTCGAATGTATTTTATAAATTAATTCTAAATAGTGCCCCTGGTACTACTTTATTTAATACATTTGTAGGAAATGCTTTTGTTCCACCAGAAGGACCAATGGCTAAATTAGAGTATCTAACAATTTCATTCAAGACACAAGAAAATCAATTATTTCAATTTAATAATGCTGAACATTCTTTTACTCTTGAAATTATAGAAGTTATAGATGTACCAGAAAATAGTGGTATGAGTTCTAGAAGGGGTGTTTGAAAAAATCAGTCCAATATATAAAAATTTAATCTTCATCTTCGTCATCTGATATAAATAATTCAAATTCTAATTCAGAATTATTTTCTTCATCATCAAAGACACTGATGTCTTGCTCTCGTTGGCAAGCATTATTTTCTTCATTATTCAATAAGAACTTAACATGATTGTTAATTTCTAGAGAATCTGATGGTTTATATTTTTTTTTTTTAATAATCTGACTAAAAAATTTAGAAAACATTGGAAAAGCATGATTTCTTTTTAAATTTGTTTGTTGATATTTAATATTAAATTCATCTGTATAGCATTTTGTATCAATAAAATAAATGAAACGTTGAATCATATGATTAAATAATATATATCCTTCTAATTTAGGACTATCTATAATCATATTTACATATATTTCAAAATATTTTTCCATATACGAAATACTAACAATATTTAAATCATTGAGTAATTCGATTACATTTGTTTGAAATTGAATATCATGAGTATAATGATTATATTTTAAAATACCATTCATTAAATATGTTTTGTTTGAACATTGTTTACTTTTTAGAAAATCATTTACCATTTTTTTTTTTAAAGTAATTTCCTTATTTACAATTGTTTTAAAATTTTTTTTATACTTTTTATATATATTTACCATAATATTTTGTGTATTAGGAAACATATTAGCATATAAACTAAGACTTATAGGTGTTATTTCAATATATTGTCTAAACCAACCAGTAATTGATGAAAATTTATTTAAAGAAAATGTTTCATTTTTTATAGTTTGAATTGATTGAATTGCATATTCAAAATTATCTTTAACTAGATAAGTATTTAATATTAAATTTGACATTATTTTAATAATAGATACAAAATTATTTTTGTTTAATTTATTAAAATTTTTATATAAAATAAAGCTATCAGACACTTCATAAATCCCAAAACTTATTTTGAATTTAGATAAAAAAGTATTTGCAATACAATTTGGATTATCTAATGTTGATTTTAAATTAGTATCCTTAACATAATGATAAGAAGAATTTAAAATTAATCTAAATTTTTTATTAATATCAAATGGTTTAATAACTTCTTTATATTTATTTACATATGTAAATAAATATAATTTATTTATTTTATTTTCTCTAGATATTCCTAAATTTATAATTTTACGAATAGCATTAGCTCTATCTACATTTTTAATATTATCTAATGATGGACATAGAAGACATTGCATATCATAAGTTAATCCTTCAAATACATTAATTACATTGTCTTTTAAAATTTTTAAAAAATATTCTTGATAATATTCTCTAATATTAAGTAATATATTCAAAATATCCTTCATAGTATAAAGTGAATTCATTTGTTTTTCATTAGTTCCTTCACAAATGCTATTTGCTATAAAATATTTTAAACAAAATTCTGTGTGAAATTTACCATTCATTTTAGGAAGTTGATAAATAGAACTATTAACAAATTCCTCTTTATCATTTTTTTCATTAAAAATAATCCATTTAGAATTATGTTGATATTTTTCAAAATTTGTATTTTGTCTAAGTCTTATGTCTTTTACTCTTTCTTGATTATGTGAACCATTATGAGATAAAATTGCATTAGAGCTACTAGTTGCAGTATCTATATGTTGTGTTTTAAATTTAATTAAATCTATTTTTTCTTGCGAAATATTTAAATTAGATGCAATTTTAATAAATACTTTATCTCTAATATCATTTACAATTAAAGATTTATTTAAAAATTGAATATATCTTTGACGACTAAATAATCGTCGTAATTCAAATTCTTCTAAATTATTTGGTGATTTATTTGTATATGTATATCCGTCATAGTTTTTTTGAAATAAATTAAAATAAATATTTCTATTTAATTTAACTTGTTTAGCAATTTTAATTAAATTTAATCTTCGAATTGTTTCAACATTAACAGTAACAGTAGAATTTTTTTTATTATTTTCTAATAATTTATTGGAATTATATTGAATATCTTTATCTAATATAATATCAAAATTATCAGATTCCATACCATTAATCTTCTCAAATTTTTTAAAACTATTTTGTTTTTTGGAAAAATGTTTAATAGATTTTCGTTCTTTTGTATATGAAGATTTTAAAATATTTCTATAATTTAATAAATTTGTTTCATTTGCTTGGATTGGCGATATATTATTCATATTTCGTATTATAATAATCTAAATAATTGTTAATTAATGTAAATAAAAAAAAAATCAATTTTAAAAATTAACATTATAATTATATATATAATAATTATAATGTTTTACAGAAATTCAATAATAAAATTACGTAATAATTTTACGAATTATTTTTATCAATATCATAAAAATTTTTCAAATTTGAATAAATATTCTTCTCAAATTACACAAAAAAAAGAACGAGGAGCAGCACAAGCAATGCTTTATTCACTCGGGTTAACTAAAAATGATCTAAATAAACCCCAAGTTGGGGTTGTAAGTATGTGGTATTCAGGAAATCCTTGTAATTCGAAATTAAATATATATTCTGATGCTATTAGCTTATCTATAAAAAATCAAAAAATGATTCCTATGCAATTTAATACTATTAGTGTATCTGATGGAATTAGTATGGGGACACAAGGAATGAGATATTCATTACCTTCTCGCGAATTAATTGCCGATTCAATCGAAACAGTTGTTAATGCACAACATTATGACGGTGTTATTTGTATACCTGGTTGTGATAAAAATCTTCCAGGTTCACTTATGGGAATTTCAAGATTAAATCGTCCCAGTTTAATAGTATATGGTGGTTCTATGAAATCAACTACATATAAAGGAACAAAATTAGATATAGTATCTGCATTTGAATCTTATGGTAAATATATTTCTGGAAAAATTACAGAAGATGAAAGATTAGAAATTATTCAAAATGCTTGTGATAAAGGTTGTGGTTCGTGTTCAGGATTATATACTGCTAATACTATGGCAGTATGTCTTGAAACATTAGGAATGATGCTTCCGAATAGTTCATCGACTTCTACCGGAACGATTGAAAAAGAATTAGAATGTTTGTATACAGGAAATATTATTCATAATTTATTAGAAAAAGATATTAAACCATCTGATATTCTTACTAAAGAATCTTTTTTAAATGCTATTACTATGACATATGCATTTGGAGGATCTACCAATGCTGTAATACATTTACTTGCTTGTGCAAATTCCGCTCAAATAGATATTACATTAGATGATTTTCAAAATTTAAATCATATACCTGTCATTTTAAATATGAAACCACATGGAGAATATGTTATGTATGATTTATCTAAAATTGGTGGAACAGCACGTGTAACTAAATATTTAATTCAAAAAGGATTACTAAATGGAAATTGTCTTACAGTAACTGGAAATACATTATGGGAAAATGTAAAAAAATGTGAAGATATGGAATTTACTAAACAAAATATTGTTTTACCATTAGAAAAACCATTTAAAAATGATGGTCATATTAAAATTTTAAAAGGAAATTTATCACCAAATGGATGTTTATCAAAAATTTATAAAAATAAAAAAATTTTTAAAGGAAAAGCATGTGTTTTTGATAATGAAAATGATATGGTTCAAGCACTTAGTAATAACAAAATTAAATCTAATAGTTTTGTTATTATCAGATATCAAGGGGAAAGTATAGGATGCCCTGAAATGCTTACACCAACAAGTGCTTTAATAGGTCATTTTGGAAGTGATAATGCACCACCACTTGCTACAGATGGACGTTTTTCAGGTGGTTCACATGGAATTTTAATAGCCCATTTACCAGATGCTTATAAAAAAGATAGTCTAACACGTATTATTAAAAATAATGATGACATTGAAATAAATTTATCTACAAATGAAATAAATTTATTAGTAGATAATGAACAAATTAAAGAACGATTGAATAATATTCCACAAAAAAAATTAAATATTAGTGGTTATTTAAAAAAATTCTCTAAATTATGCGGAACATTTCAAGATGGTTATATAACTTAATCTATTTCGATGATTTCGATAACTTGTTTTTAGATTTCGATAGTTATGGTTTAGTCGGTCGTTTAGTCGATTATTTAGCCGATTGTTTAGCCTGTCGTTGTTTCTGTTGTTTAGCCTGTCGTTGTTTCTGTTGTTTAGCCTGTCGTTGTTTCTGTTGTTTAGCCTGTCGTTGTTTCTGTTATGGTGATGTTTTTTTAGATGATGGTTTTTTAGATGGTGGTTGTCTCTGTTGTTGTTGTCTCTGTTATTAAGTCGCTGATGGTATAAAATCGGGAGCTAGTGCTGATAATGCTGATGTTGATCCTGTTGGTGGTTGTTGTGGTTGTTGTGGTGGTGGTTGTTGTGGTTGTGGTTGTTGTTGTGGTAGTGGTGGTTGTTGTGGTTGTGGTTGTTGTGGTTGTGGTTGTTGTTGTGGTAGTGGTGGTTGTTGTGGTTGTGGTTGTTGTTGTGGTAGTGGTGTTTTTTTTTTAGGTTGTGATTTTTTTTTAGGTTGTGATTTTTTTTTAGGTTGTGATTTTTTATTTTTTTTGTTAGGTTGTGGTAGTGGTGATGCTCGTTGTTGTTGTGGTAGTGATGGTTTTTTAATAAATAGTAGTATTTTGCTTTTATTATCTAAATCTTTTATGTTTTCATAATAATCACCAAAATCGCCAATTTCTATTAAATATTTTAATGCTTTATATTTCTTGTTTTGAAGTTCCTTTTGCTCTAGTCTTGATTTATTTGTTTGTATCCCAAATTTTGTTTTTTTTATTGTTACCCCAATTATATCTTTTTCTAATAAAGATAATTCGGATTTTGGCCATAAAATAATTGGGTGAAACTCATCTTTAAAATCTTTCTTTTCAAATTCCCAAATAGTATAATTTTCGAAATTCTTTCCCGTATTTGCGAATCTATATTCAGCACATTTAGATAATTCATTATCTGTTGCCGGAACCATTATTGATTCTAATTTACCAGATTCCTTTATTCCAATTGAATTCTCATTTTCAAATTTCATATTCGATTCAGGAAAATGTAATTTTTTTATTAATAATTTATCTTTTGGATTTAATATATGGGATTTAATTTTTTTCGAATTCTGTTTATTATCTATTATTTTTTTTTCTTCACATTCGTTTTTATAAATATATAAATAAGTAATATTATCCAAACTTTTATTAAAATAAAATCTACCTGGTATATCATGTTTTGCATCATATATAATTTTATTTTTTATGTAAGTATATGGTTTTATATTTTTCATCGTTTTTTTCATCTTTTTTACAAATCCACCACCAGTATGTTTATTATTTAAAGTGTCAAGTGAAATTATTATATATGATTGTATATCATCGTCTTTAACTTCATCTTTAAATAGATTTCTAAATCTATTAAATTTATGAATTGGTGTAGGTTCTACTCCATCTAGAATATCGATAGAAGCTTTAGCATGTATAATTAATGAAAATAATAAACCTCTTTCAAATGAATTTATTATATTACCTTCTTTTCCAAATAATTCAGTACTTGGTTCTAATCCATTAAAATCATCATCAGTTCTCAATTTATCCCATTCTTTTTTTATATCAAATTTAGTTTCATTCCAAAATTTATCATATTCACCCTTTGGTACTTCACCACTTGGAAATATTATACTGTATGTTTTTGATAAAAATTGGTTAAATGTACTAATATTATTTTTATTAATATATTCACGAAAATCAGAATAATATGTTCTTAAAAATTTAATATTATTAATATCACCAATATCATAATGAGATGATTTACCTTCATTTCCAAAAATTGTACCATCTATTAATTTATTAATATAAACTTTGTATTCTCCATGAAAACTTGTATCATTCTGCCACATTTTTTCAAAAGCATTTACAAATCCAAGCATTTTAACAAACTGTAAACGCTCATAAATAAGATAATATGCCGGAAGTTTAACTTTAATATTATTATTTAAAATAATATTGTAAACTAATTCCGTTATTGTTACTTCAGTTGGAGGTTCTAATTGATTACGAAATATTTTTTGCAGTATATTAATTTCCTTTAGAGATTTATTGCCATCTTTTTGAGAAATATAATCTATTTGAGCTAAAAGACTTAATATTTTGTGCCTTCTATCTGTTGTTGATGTAATTTCTTCTTTTGAAGAATTTAATTTATTAAATGTTTCGTTTTGAAGATTTAATAATTCTGTTCTGTTTTGAGATTCAATATTATGCTGTAAAATATATATGATATTGTTTAGTTCAGTTTGACTAAATTCTTTCATATTAAATTTTTCATCATTATCACCACCGTCACCACCATTTTGTTCTCCTACTATTTTTTTATTTGTCAACTCATCCGGTTGTAAAAATGGTTTCATCACATTTATCTCATTTTTTAAGGTTCCTATCAAAGTTCTTACCATAGTATTACTTGAAAAATGTTCAAGTTGGTCCTTTAAATTATTCCATATTTTTGTTACTTGTTTGTTAGGAAGAAACTGTTTTCCTTTAAATTTATAACCATAATTTATTGGAATATCTAAATTTTCTAAATACAGTTCAATAAATTCACTGAGTGAATTATCATTGTTGGTATTATCACTATCACTATCATTATCATTCTTACTTCCTAAATCGGTATAATTTTTTATAAATTCATTTCTTTTAGTTTCAAAATTTACAATAGCTTTTTTAATTGCTGATATAATATCAAAATGTATTGGTATTAATACTGCTATAGTTTCGTCTGGTATATCTGGTGTTAATACTGCTATAGTTTCGTCTGGTGGTGTTAATACTGCTATAGTTTCGTCTGGTGTTTTTTTTTGTATTGGTGTTGGTATTAATAACGTAGTTTTGTCTGAATTCTTTGGTATTAATAACGTAGTTTTGTCTGAATTATCTGGTATTAATAACGTAGTTTTGTTCAGTCCACCAGTTTGTAATTTATTTATAATTTCTGTTAAATCATTAGCATGAGTAGTTGTAGGTGTAGTAGATGTATTTAATTTAGTGGCATAATTTCTATCTATAATTATACGTTTTCTTAATCTATTGTTAATTGTAGCTTTATTATTAGTTGTAATAATATGGAGTATTGTAGATAATTGGTCAATTACGGTAGAAACTAATATTATATTAGTTTCAATTTCCAATGCTTTTATTGTAAGTCTTTCTATATATTTTATAAAATCTTCAATATGTTTTATTCCATCTTGATTAATTGGAAATTCATAAAAATTAAATTTTGTTTCATTTTTGTCATCTTTTTTATAAAAAATGTTTTTTATATTTTGAGAATATTGTTTTAAAAGATATGATTTTGATTTTTTAGAACTTGTTTTAAGAAAAATATGTACATCTTTTGTATCAATATAATCTTTCAGATATTTTTTTTCATATTCAACTAAATCTTTTTTAAAGTTACTAATAAAATCATCTATTCGAGTTTTTAATCCTGGTATTTGAATATTATAGTCTCCAAAATCCGAAGTATTTTCATTTAGTTGTTGTAATTTTTTGATGCTATCTAATGCTTTCATTTTTTCTGATTTAATAACAGCATTCCACTGATTTCCTTTATAAAATTGTTTAATATAAGAAATGATAGAATTAAGTTCTAATAATTCTTTATCTGGTTTGTAAATCCGTCCCCAAGATTCTACCGCCTTTAAATATGAAAATAAACCATTTATATTAATAATTGGTTTTTTTTTATCACCAATAACATTAAATATACCAATTTTTGTTTTTTGTTTAACTAAGTCACCGTTTTGGTTTAAGTGAAGCATAATTTTACCAATTCTTCGTAAATGTTCTGATAATTCATTACTATTCATTAAATCTTTTGATTTTGGATCTCTTGACATATATATTTCGTTATTAATCATCGATTCTTTGGTAGTAGAGTTATTTGTTTTCTTTATAATATTTGGTTGTATAATTCCTTCGGAAGTACGAGATATCTGTATTTCACCAGGAATTGTTATATTTGTAATAATTCCTTGATTTGTTGAATCATAATACTTATTACCACCAGATTGTATATAATTATTTGTTTGATTTGTAGTATGTGATAATAATGTTGCATTATAAATATTTATTTTTTTAGGATTCATATGATGAAATATATTATAAATGATAAAGTAAGTGAACTTCCCATCTGTCTTATATCCAATAAGTTCTCCTGTTATTAAATCATATTTGGCTTTTTTTTCTTCTTCTTTTGTTGTAAATACTGTTCCAGCATGTAATTTTTCTTCAATAATAATTCTATTAGGATTATTTATTTTATAGTCTGTATTATATTCTTTGATACCGAATTGTTCCATCAATTTCTTTAGATTAGGTCGATTTAAGTGCTCCGATATTACCGTACTTATAAAATTATCACTTGATTGTATTGGTTTAAAAACAGTAATATTTGGATGTTTTTGATTTATCGCTGTCATAAAATTAGTTAAATATGGACTATTAATATTAACTAATTGATTTACATGTTGTTGTAAAAGTTTTGAAAAGTTAATAGTCGATTTTTTTTCTAAAATATTTGCTAAAATATTGTCAGTTCCTACTGCTATAG
>Ga0066376_10002793_pt1 | contig 16057 bp, 13 predicted proteins | sample Knorr_S15_td_Bot_FD_77009 | JGI IMG/M metagenome (GOLD analysis project Ga0066376, IMG submission 77009) | Marine microbial communities from Southern Atlantic Ocean transect - Knorr_S15_td_Bottom_ad_5009_LV_A | ecosystem: Environmental > Aquatic > Marine > Oceanic | place: Southern Atlantic... | reverse complement strand
TGGTCGAATTGAGGCAAATTCAAGTAGGAAAAGCTAGGAATTGGACCTTATTCACACTAAGGTGAGTGCGTTTGGAAGAATAAAACACAAGAACTCGGGAGAAGATTGTGGATAAGTGGGTAATTACTGCCATCGTCGGCGTGCTCATAATTGGGGGCGGAGCGACCTATTTTTGGCTGAATCACCAAGAAAAATTGCTGGAAATTGCCGAACGCCAGGCGTTGGAGAAAGCCGAACAGGTCAAACGGGATGCCGTTATCGACCTGACAACCGGAGAGGCCGGCAAACGCGCCCTCGAAAACCTAGATATCTCTAAAATTACCAGCTCAGAAAATGCCGAGGATGCAAATTATAGTGCTCTTGGCGTGACCATAGAAAACGGCGAGAATTTTGCCGGGCTCCTCCGTCAATTTTATAACAAGCCGGTCTCCTTGATCATCATGACAGCTCAAGTTGTCGCGGCGAAAAACCCCATGCCGGCAACGCCCATCCTCATATTTAAATCGTCCGGCCTAAAGGATACAAAATTTGATCTTCTTTATAGTGCCAATGGACGGGTCTTGCCGTTTCAAAGAACGCGTTCCGGAGGCCTCGCCGACATTGCATTGGATATTTACTATCTTGATGAAAAGCTAACCGCCGCCGAAACTGCGCAGCTTCTTATAACAACCAAACGCCTGGCCAACAGTCCCCTGTTTTGGGCCGACAATCAGCGCAAATTATTCGATGCTGAAAGGTCCAATCTGTCTGCAATTTTGAAAAATCGACGTGCTAAATTTTATAACAATTTAATGCAGCTTCATATTGGACCAGAACGAGACTCTGTGTTTGGCCGTCAAATTTCTTTGAAGAGTAATCCGTCCAACTCTTCTGCCAAAATCAAACTGACACCAATCTTGAAACCAGCTGGTTTTGTGACCAATGTTTCCAACAACGTCATGGTACAAACCAGTCAAATCACCCGGTTTTTGCAAAATTTGGGACCCAAGAACGAAAATCTCCAAGTTGACTTCTGGCTGAATGAAGGCGAAGGATTTGTCGACACCTGCCGCAATCTAAGTGACGCCCTTAAAAACGATATTGGTCTGAGCAATGTGGACACATCAGTTATATTGTGGACACTTATTCATCGCCATGCATGGTTTGCCAAAGACATCGACTATCAAACCGATTGCCTAAACGAAGTTCAATCCGCGGCCTTGCAAAAGTTGGGTTTAGCTTTGCCAACGGAAAAAAACTCCCGCCAATCTTCGCCAAGTTCGGCTACCATGAATAAAATGGTGGCCTCTCTTGTAAATGTTCTTCGCAGAGATGATCCAGAAACATCTAAGATTAATCTGGCGGCGATGATTGCGGCGAGATCTACCCTCCTTGATCGCGCCGGCATTTGGCTTTATGGCGATAAGATCAGGCAAAACGATAGTGGACGAATTTTAGAATCGGCAAACCAAGAGGCGGTGATCGAGCAATTGTTCACGCTACCGGTTTCCCATTTCGGCTGTTTTAGCCGCGGCGATGGACTGAAAGGCCGCCACCGCACAACGCTGGCTCAGTTCGGTGCCTCACCAGAATTATGGGAACTTAAATTTGCCTTCAATGACAAAGGCAAGATTGCAGGAATCACCTTGGATGAAGCCGACAATGAAACCATTTGCCGCGCGGTCGGTGGTCGAAGATCGAAAAACAGTACCTGTTACTTTGCTCGGCGTCAAAGTCAGTTCCCGATGATTGCAAAAGCAAAATGCGGGCGCTAGCTCGTTTGGAAAGGTTGGTTTAATGGCAAAATCCTCGCAGCGTCTTTTTGACAATGTTGAGGGCAACTATTTTGTCGATCAAACTTGTATCGATTGCTCGACCTGCAACTGGGTGGCCCCGGAAAGTTTTCAAGGCGCCTCGGATCATTCCTTTGTGTATCGCCAACCCCTAACTCCTGATGCAGCCATCCAAGCCCAGAAGGCTCTCATTTCCTGTCCGGTAGGGGCAATTGGCACAGAGCAGAAAGTAAAAATTGAACCTCGTATTCGGTTTCCGGACCTGGTTGACGGCACTGAAGAAATCGGCGTCTTTCACTGCGGTTTTCATTCCGAAAGTAGTTTTGGGGCGACAAGCTATTTTATTCGTCGCGCCGCCGGAAATGTACTGATCGATTCGCCGCGATTTGCCAGCACGCTGGTCAAGCAAATCGAGAAAATGGGCGGCATAGATATTATGTTTCTGACCCACCGCGACGACATCGCCGATCATCAGAAATATGCCAAACATTTTGGCTGTGAACGGTTCATCCATCGAGACGATGCGGTCTCAACAGCCCGGCATGTTGAACACCAAATAGAGGGTCCGGACGCCGTTGAAATAGATGACGGGTTGACTGTATTGCCGGTACCGGGACACACCAAAGGCTCTGCCTGTTTGCTTTTTGACAACACGTATCTATTCACCGGAGATCATCTCGCTTGGAATATAGAGGCCCAGAACTTGCGCGCCTTTAGGACCGCCTGCTGGTACGATTGGAGTGTTCAAACGACCTCAATGAGCACTCTTTTGGATTACGCATTTGAGTGGGTTCTTCCCGGCCACGGCAGGCGGATCAATCTTCCGAATGAAAAAATGCGAGCCTCTTTGGAAAATTGTATTACCTGGATGAAATAAAACAGCCTCTGGCTCCGATATCTTTCTCCCCAATGCCGCAGAAATAGATACCAACAAAAAAGCAATTTGCGAGCGTTATGGTCTCGAAGGTGTTTCTCAATTGGATATAAACCGGGGACGAAAATATAACGGAAACGCCAATGATGCCGCTGGAATTTTTAGCCAAACCCGCGATCTCATTGCAAGCTGTGATTTATTGATCGCCAATATGTCACCGTTCCGAGGTCCAAGTTTGGAGGCTGGCACAGCGCTGGAGATCGGCCTAATGCTTGGACTAAACAAACCTGTTGTCGGCTACAGCTTGGACAACGAGGATTATGCCAAGCGGCTGATGCGTCTCCATGATGTGTTTGACCTTCCGCTAAATGAAGATAGCGGTGATCTACAGGCTCCGGACGGATTGCTGGTTGAAAATTTTGGCTTGGTCGATAGCGCGCTGGTCACGGGTGCCGTGCAATCGGCAAAGATGCCGGTTTCAGAAGATTTTGAAAGTGCAGTACGTTGGGGCCGACGACTTTTATCAGATTAAATTGATCTGAGTTTAAGCCGCCAGAACCCCAACATAGCCGGCCTGACCGTAATCTATAATGCGTTGATCTCGGGTAACAATTGTTGCGCCGGCGAGCCGCGCGGTTGCAACAATCATTCGGTCAGCCTGATCACCTTTAAACGAGCCTGGCAAATTCACCGCTTCAACAGCAATTTCTGAGGTCATCGGTTGGACGGCGAGCCCAGGCGCGGTAATCGCGTCCGCCACCCAATGAGCGCAAGGTTTTGCAAGAACAATGAGCCCGCGCTTTTCCCACATCGCGACTTCCCACACGGAGGCCACCGGGATCATGATCTCGCCCCGCGTCGCGGCCTTCTCGATTTCGATGAGAGTTTTCTGGCTCACAGCTTCAATGCCGCTCACCAACCAGACCCAGACATGTGTATCTAATACCAGCACCACTCATTTTCTTTTATGAGACCGAATTTGAAATTTGGCCACCGACCCCGACGATATCGCCGGATAGCGTCACCGAGCCCTTGAGCCAACCAAATGGTGAGCCCGGCTGATCTTTGATCGGCACCAATCTGGCAACAGGTTTTCCATGTTTGGTGACCGTGACGGTCCGGCGGTCTTGGGCAACTTCATCCATGAGCTTCAAACAGGTCGTTTTAAATTCACCGGCAGGAAGCTCGCGATATTGAATAATCATATTTAAATCACCATAGTCATTTTAATATGACCATTTTATAGCTGAACCAAAATACAAGCGCAAGTCTCATTTTGAACGAGAGTTAGAATGCATTGGCACGACTTTGCATAAAAATGGTGGTGCCGAGAACCGCAGCCGCTATCGGCATCACGTTCAAGCCAATCGAGATGCGAACTTTGAAGACCTCTAGTCTTTATCGGGATCGCGCGTGGCGCTCCAAGATTTGGAAGTGCCTTCTACCATGTGACGGACATTTTCGACCCCAACAGGCTCTTCAAAAAACAAGGTCCGTTTGGCTGCCATATCGGGCATGTCCTGGCAGACATACATGATCGTGTCCTCGTCGCCCATCGCCTCGTGCTCGTGATAAGCCCAGGCGGGGCATACAATTGTGTCGCCTTTTTCGTACGGATAGCCAACACCTTCTACGGTGGTGACCCCTGTTCCCTGAAGATAGTGGTAAATCGCAACTGAATTGTGACGATGATGCGGGACCACTTCGCCGGGATGGATTAGTTGAATACCAATGAATATGCCAGGCGAAGCGCCTGCCAACTCGCCATGGTCCTCGTTAACCAGGCTGACGAACCGCCGCTCGGCGTGACGGATAGGGTCCTTGTCGAGTTCTTCCAGCTGATCTTGCCAATCTTTGACCGGCCAACGGCAGGCGCGCACCGGCGTATGGCGCATACGCTGGAAATACTCGTCAGCCGAGATTGTCCGCGCGTTGCCGTAACCCGTCTCGCCATTAGCCAACTCCTTCGGATCGGTTGAGTCACCGATTACGGGCGTCTTCGTATCTTTTACGTCGTCAGGCATATTGGTTTCTCCCTATTCTTTTGAGGTGACTGTCATGCGTATTCTGTTTCTCAAAAATACCTGAGCCTACCGAAAAGTGCAGTTGTCAGGTTTTGAGCGGAAGTTGTTATCCTAAATTACGTGTAAGCCGCCCGAATAAATGAAGCACTCCGAGAGCGCCTAAGGATAATGTAGCAACAATCAGTGCTGAGACCAGATAGGCGCATTACACCGGCGTCGGATGTGGCATCTGGATGGGCGATGGCAGGGGCAGACATCGGTTACCCGTCAGAAATAATTATTTCCCAAAACAGTTCTGGATATCTGTCAAATATTCAATCGTCAGTTAAAAACAATTGTTCGATGACCATTCAAGAGCACGCGATCTTCCAGCACGGCGCGCACGCCGCGGGCAAGAACCTGACTTTCGACGTCGCGGCCGACGGCAGTAAGCTCTTCTGCCGTTTGAGTATGATCAACATGTTCTACCGCCTGGGCGATGATCGGCCCTTCGTCCAAATCTTCGGTGACAAAATGAGCTGTCGCGCCGATGATTTTAACGCCGCGGGCATGCGCCTGATGATAAGGTTTTGCGCCTTTAAATCCGGGCAGGAACGAATGATGGATATTAATCACCCGCGGGAATAATTTAGTGGTGAACTCGGGCGTCAAAATCTGCATATAGCGGGCAAGGACGACCAATTCAGTATCCGTTTCCTCGATGATATTCATCAAAGCGGCTTCCTGATCCTGCTTGGTGTCTTTGGTGATCGGCAAATGATGGAACGGAATATCATGCCAATCGGCGAGCGGCTTTAAATTCGGATGGTTAGAGACGATCGCTGTAACTTCCATCGGCATTGCACCGATGCGATAGCGATAAAGCAGATCATTCAGGCAATGCTCGCCTTTTGATACCATCAACAAAACGCGCTTTTTGTCGCTGAGATTACGCATGGTCCATTCCATGTCAAAGCGATCTGCTACTTTTTGAAAGGCGGCCCGCACATCTTCAGCGGACAATCCTCGCTGATCGATACGGAACACCATCCGGCCAAAAAAACGCGCCGTCTCGGCATCGGCAAAATGCGCGGTTTTAGTGATAAAACATTCTAAATCGGCGAGGCAGCCCGTCGTCGCGGCAACGATGCCGGCCTTATCCGGGCAGCTCATGGTTAAAACATATTCTGGTGTCACGTTAGCCTCTGACCTAAATCAACAAAATTCCTAGCGCGCATAATTTAGATTTGGTGCGAGCCATTTCTCGGCTTGCTCAACCGAGACCCCACGGCGCTTTGCATAATCCTTAACTTGATCTTTACCGATCCTGCCAATCCCAAAATATTGCGATGAAGGATGAGAAAAATAATAGCCTGACACCGAAGAGGCGGGCATCATGGCGAAACTTTCCGTCAGGTCAATAGAAGCTTTTTCAGTCGCGCCCAAAAGATCAAACAGTTGCGGCTTCGTACTGTGATCAGGACAGGCGGGATATCCCGGCGCTGGACGAATGCCGACATATTTTTCTTTGATCATTTCCTCGTTGGACAAATTTTCATCCGCTTGATAGCTCCAAAATTCTTTTCGCACCCGCTCATGCATGCGCTCAGCGAAGGCTTCGGCGAGCCGGTCTGCCAAAGCCTTTAACAATATATCGCTATAATCATCGTAGGTTGCTGCAAACTCTTTGAGCTTGTTCTCAATATCGAGGCCGGTGGTTACGGCAAAACCGCCAATATAATCGGCAATACCGGTTTCTTTGGGCGCAATGAAATCAGCGAGGCAGAAATTGGCGCGCTTTGAAGACCTTGCCATTTGCTGGCGCACAAACGGAATAACGGTTTGCACCTCGCTGCGGGTTTCGTCGGTATAGATTTCAATATCATCACCGACCGCATTCGCTGGGAAAAAACCAACGACGGCATTCGCCCGCAGCCACTGCTCACCGACCAATTGCTGCAGCATGGCTTGAGCATCGTTAAACAACGATTGCGCCGCCGCGCCGACAACTTCGTCTTTCAAAATCTTGGGATAATTTCCTGCCAATTCCCAGGTTCGGAAAAACGGCGTCCAATCGATCCTGGTCGTCAGTTCGGCAAGATCGTAGTTTTTAAACTCCTGCACACCCAAAAAAGTCGGCTCTGGCGGCGCGGCATTTGACCAATCAATTTTATGCGCTGTCTCACGCGCTTTGCCAATCGTTGCAAGATTATCTTTCTGTTCGCGGCTTTCATATTCCTGGCGGACGCTATTATTTTCAGTGCGCATCTTAGCAACGTAATCATCACGCAAAGTATCGCTCAACAGATTGCTGGCAACGCCGACCGCGCGGGAGGCATCGGTGACATATATTGTTGGTCCGTCATAATTGGGCGCGATTTTAACCGCTGTGTGAACTTTTGACGTGGTCGCGCCACCGATCAGCAGCGGGATATCAAACTTGTCCCGGGAAAGCTCTTTGGCGACTGAAGCCATTTCCTCCAGGGACGGTGTGATCAGTCCTGACAACCCGATGATGTCGACATTTTCCTCTTTGGCGGCCTCAATGATTTTTTCATACGGCACCATCACGCCGAGATCGACCACATCGTAGTTATTGCATTGCAGCACTACACCAACGATGTTTTTACCAATATCGTGGACATCGCCTTTAACTGTTGCGAGCAATATCTTGCCCTTGGCCTCGATCTTACCGCTGGCTTCTTTTTCAGCTTCAATAAAGGGCACAAGATGAGCAACAGCTTGTTTCATCACGCGAGCGGATTTTACAACTTGCGGCAGGAACATTTGGCCGGAGCCAAACAGATCACCGACAATATTCATACCATCCATCAATGGTCCTTCAATAACTTTGATGGGACGGTCCGCCTCAAGCCGCGCCTCTTCGGTGTCGTCGACAATGTAGTCGGTAATTCCTTTCACCAAAGCATGCGCCATGCGCTCCCCGATCGTGCCTTCCCGCCAGGATAAATCCTCAGCTTTTTCTTTAGCCTGGCCCCGCGCCTGATCAGCGACTTCCAACAGACGATCCGTCGCGTCTTCCCGCCGGTTGAGGATAACGTCTTCAATCCGCTCTCTTAAATCCGGTTCGATATCCGAGTAGATGTCCAATTGCCCTGCATTGACAATGCCCATATCCATACCGGCATTAACGGCGTGATACAGAAATACCGCGTGCATTGCTTCGCGCACTGCATTATTGCCGCGAAATGAGAACGACACGTTACTGACGCCGCCGCTGATACTCGCATGGGGCAGGTTTTCTTTTATATATTTAACCGTCTCAATATAGGCCTTGGAAAAATTGCGGTGCTCCTCAATGCCGGTTGCGACCGGAAAAATGTTAGGATCAAATATAATATCTTGCGGCAAGAAACCAACTTCTTCGGTTAGGATGCGATAAGATTTTGTGCAAATCTCGATCATGCGTTCATAGCTATCAGCCTGGCCTTGTTCATCGAAGGCCATAACAATGGCTGCCGCACCGTAAAAGAGAACCTCCTGAGCCTGGGCTTTGAAAGCCGTCTCGCCCTCCTTGAGGCTGATCGAATTAACGACGCCTTTGCCTTGAACACATTTGAGGCCAGCCTCGATCACCGACCATTTGGAACTGTCGATCATGATCGGTACGCGGCAAATATCAGGTTCGGAAGCAATCAGTTTTAAAAAGCGCTCCATTGCTGCTTCGGAATCGAGCATCGCTTCATCCATATTCACATCGATGATCTGGGCACCGTTTTCAACTTGGCTCCGCGCGACATCAAGCGCGGTATCATAATCCCCCTCCATAATCAGCTTTTTAAAGCGCGCCGAGCCAGCGACATTGGTCCGCTCGCCGACATTCACAAAACCTGTAACTTCGTTAATATTCAACGGCTCCAAACCACTTAGCCTGCCATGCGCTGCGATATCTGGAATGATCCGAGGGGAGAGGTTGCTTACCGTTTCCGCAATTGCCTGCAGGTGGTCCGGTGTTGTGCCGCAGCACCCGCCGACGACATTTAAAAAACCGCTTTCGGCAAATTCATGCAGCGTTTCTGCCATGTATTCGGGCGTATCGTCGTAGCCGCCAAACGCGTTCGGCAGACCGGCATTGGGATGCAGGCTGACATAAGTGGAGGCTATTCCTGACAGCGCTTGAATGTGCGGACGGAGATCAGCCGCACCAAGCGCACAGTTCAAGCCAATAACCAAAGGTTTGGCATGGGCAACGGAATTCCAAAAGGCTTCCGGCGTTTGCCCGGTTAATGTGCGCCCCGATGAATCGGTGATTGTGCCGGATATCATCAGCGGCACGTCAATCTCGCGTTCATTTTGCAGTTTCATGACGGCGTAAAGGGCGGCCTTGGCATTTAGTGTATCGAAAATGGTTTCGACTATGAGCAGATCGGCACCGCCATCAATGAGCGCACCCGCCGCTTGCGTGTAGGCATCTGCCAATTCGTCAAACGACACATTGCGATAGCCGGGATCGTTCACGTCCGGAGAAATTGACGCCGTGCGGTTGGTTGGTCCTAGAACGCCGGCGATATAAACCTCTCGGCCTTCATTTTTAGCCGCCTCATCGGCGACCTCACGAGCGAGCTTCGCCGCTTCAAAATTCAAATCATAAACTTTATCCTCCATGCCGTAATCGGCCTGCGAAATCGTCGTGGAGTTAAAGGTGTTGGTCTCTATGATGTCTGTGCCTGCGGCAATATAAGCGGCAATAATTTCGCGAATAATACCCGGCTGGGTGAGCGTCAGAAGATCGTTGTTTCCTTTTTGGTCATGGCTATGTTCTTTGAACATCTCGCCGCGAAAATCCTTTTCCTCCAATTCATAGTCTTGGATCATCGTGCCTGTCGCACCATCGAGCACAGCGATGCGCTTCTCAAAAAGAGCAATCAATTTATCCCGTGTTGATGGCGCGTTAATTGGCATTGCTGTCTCTAATTCCAAGGATGTGACAAATAGCGTAAGTGAGGTCAGCTCGGTTCAGCGTATAAAAATGAATTTTATCGACGCCTTCCGATTGCAAGACGCGGCAATGCTCAGCAGTTACGGTCGCAGCAACCAATTGACGGGTGCCCGGATCACCATCAAGGCCGGTGAATAAATCCGCCATCCAATCTGGAACACTGGCACCGCACATGGCTGAGAATTTTGTCACCTGTTTAAAATTTGTCACCGGTAGTATACCTGGTATGATTGGTACAGTGATGCCCGCATCTGACGCTCGGTCGCGAAATCGCAGATAGGTCGCGGCATCAAAATAAAACTGCGTTATCGCCCGGCTCGCACCGGCATCGATTTTTCGTTTGAGATTGTCGAGGTCGGCATCAGCGCTTTGAGCTTCGGGATGCACTTCGGGATAAGCGGCGACACTGATATCAAAGTCGGCGATCTTTTTTAAGGCCGCCACCAAATCAACGGCAAATGGATAGCCATCCGGATGCGGCTCATATTTAGTCTGGCCTTCTGGCGGATCACCTCTGAGCGCAACGATATTCCGAATACCTTCGGCCCAATAATTTTCCGCAACCGCATTTACTTCATCTCGGCTGGCCGCAACGCAGGTCAAATGAGCCGCCGCTGTGATGCCCTTTTCTTTTTGGATGCGGCTGACAATTGCATGGGTGCGCTCCCGCGTCGAGCCGCCAGCGCCATATGTCACGGAGACAAAATCCGGGGACAGCGGTGCCAATCGTTCGACCGATTCCCAAAGCGTCTGCTCCATTTTTTCGGTGCTCGGTGGGAAAAACTCAAATGACACTCCGACTTTGCCCATCAGTGGTTGCGCAATCGGCATGACTAATTTTTTAGGTTCTGTCATTTTTCTATCCGCCTTTCGGGATGGCTTTTATGCCGGTCCAAATTGCTACCGTTATCTGTCCACCTGGCAGATGTTGAGGTGATTTAAAACTCAATCCGTTTCGCTGGAACCAATGGACAAACTCGCCATCCGAAAAACCGAGCCGGCGATGATGATAGGTATTTCTGAGATCTTCCATATCGTGAGGGGCAAAATCCACGACAACGAGTTTGCCGCCTGGCCGAAGTACGCGGGCCGCCTCGCCAATGACCCGATTTGGCTCATCGGCAAAATGCATGACCTGATGGATGCAGGCCGCATCATATTGATTGTCACCAAAGGGTAATTGATACATATCACCTTGGCGAATTTGGCAATTTTTTAAGCTTGCTTGGTCCAAATTGGCGCGAGCAATGGCCAACATTTCTTGAGACAGATCAATACCGTCCGCTGATTTGGCATGGGGCGCTATAAGTTCAAGGATACGACCGGTTCCCGTTCCAATATCAAGAAACTTTTCGATTGGCCCACTGTACAAATTTTGAGTAATAGCATTTTCAACTTCTGCGTCTTCAACATGAAGCCCTCTGATCTCATCCCAATGATCCGCAGTTTGGTTAAAATATACCTCCGCAGCCTTACTCCTGTCCGCCAATACGTTACGAAGGCGTTTTCGATCCATGGCGATGGTGGGATCTTTTTCAGGAATGCGCGACAACAAAAGATCAGCTATATCCGCCGCCCCTTTTTCCGGCGCAAAGCGGTACAGCATCCAACTGCCTTCCCGCAGTTTTTGCAATAAACCGGCATCGCATAAAAGCTTAAGATGACGCGACACGCGGGGCTGAGATTGCCCCAGAATTTGGACGAGTTCGCTGACGGTAAATTCACCCTCGGCACACAGCGCCAGCAGCCGTAATCGACTTGGCTCGGCAACTGCCTTCAGTGTTTTTAGTAATTCGTCCATTTTAACCCTGGAGAGTTTTGATTTTTCGCTATAATTAACGATAATATTGTATATAACGATATAATTATATCTTTATATAATTACCAGCTTTTAATTTTATAAATCCTACCCATATGTTATTGTAGAAATTGAAATTCGAATTTGGAGGCGATTGGCAACTCGGATTAAATACCAAAATAACAATGGTGGTGGATGGAATAGATGATTACCTACTCCCATATGCCGTGAAAATTGAGGCTATATTGTTGCTTTTTTACAACACTCAAGATAAACCATTGAAAAAAAAGAAATCAACTCAGAGTTTTTTTTAATGGTTACGCTATAAATTGACGGTAGAGTGATTTACAGTATCATCGTTCAGGGATAAAAATTTAATTCGGTTTTAACGTTATTTCCTCAACATGTTGGGTATTAATTAATTTAAGCGACAACAGGTAGTATTTTTAGGCGTCGCTGTGCCGTTGGGAATTTTAATATAAAGCTGTTTCATATAGGCAGTAAAAATAGGGTGTTAAATTGGTGGGCGCAAAATTTCAGGCCTTCATGAGAATTTCTATTCTGTTGTTCGCAGTATTGACGCTGGCAAATTGTGCGTCTGCACCGAGTGGAGATGCCGAAGCGCTGGCGGAGCATCAAAAGATCAATGATCCCGGTGAGCCAACCAATCGGTTTATATTTAAGTTTAATCAGGGTCTCGATGCCGTAATAATTAAACCAGTCACAAGCTTCTACCGCATTTTTCCGGAAGTCCTCCGAACCGGCGTCCATAATTTTCTCAACAATTTAAAAACACCAGTTGTCCTTATCAACGATATTCTGCAAGGCGAGGCGGAACGCGCTGGCGATACGGTAATGCGGTTTTTAATCAACACCACAGTTGGCGTCGCTGGATTCCGAGACCAAGCCGCAGATTGGGGATTCGAACCTCATGAAGAAGATTTTGGCCAAACGTTAGCAACATGGGGTGTCGGAGAAGGCCCCTATATTATGTTGCCGCTCTTTGGCCCTTCCAATCCGCGTGATGCGATCGGCAAATTTGTCGATTTTTTCCTTGATCCGATCAACTGGTGGGCGGAAAATTCCGATAATGATTGGGTGCCACTAACACGGACGATCATCGGCGGCATTGATACGCGCGATCAGCTTTGGGATGTCTTGGATGATCTCGAAAAATCTTCGATAGATTTTTATGCCGCCATTCGCAGCCTCTATCGTCAGCGACGAAATGATGACATTTCGAACGGTACCGGATCAAAGGACAATGAAACGCCTAATTTCTCCGGCGATCTTGAATTGGCTGATCCCGATGACCAGCCGTCCAACAAAAGTTCTGGAAAAGACGCCGGACCTAAAAAATGAAAAATTTTCATCGCGGCGCTATAGCCGCATTATTTGGTCTGGCCTTATCTATCATAGTACCAATTTCGCAGGCGAAAGCGGATGGGTTCACCGACGGTGCGCAGAAATTTATCGGCGCCCTTGCCATTAGAGCTGAAAGTTCTTTACTGGTAGAAGGTATTTCGATTAGCGAGCGTCAGGTTCGATTTCGCAAATTGATGATGGAGAGCTTCGACCTCAGTGGCGTTGGGAAATGGGTTCTCGGGCGGTATTGGCGCCGCGCCTCGGGCATTGAACGCAAACTATATTTGAAACTTTTCGAAGATTTCATCATCGCAACCTACACAAAGCGCTTCAAAGCCTACACAAATTCGAAATTACAAATCAATGCCACCACCAGCCGTAGAAGCTCTGCCTTTGTAAACACGCAGATAAATCGCAAGAGTGGCAAACCAATTCGCATCGTTTGGCGAGTCAATTATTCGGACGGCAGGTATCAGATTATTGACATCGTCGTCGAGGGCGTCAGTTGGATACAAACACAACGCTCTGAATTTGTGTCCGTCATCCGCAACCGAGGTGGCAAAGTGTCGGGGCTCATTGATGCGCTGTCAAAAAAGATCGCCGATCTTAAATCCTCCGCGAGCTAATCTCTCGAAATCAGTTTGCGAATCAATTCCGTGTAAGCGGCCGATATTTAATCCGGTGTGGTTGATCCGCTAAGGCTCCAAGACGACTGTGACGATCTGCCTCATAATCATCATAGTTACCTTCAAACCAGACAACCTGACTGTCGCCTTCGAAAGCGATGATGTGAGTAGCGATGCGATCCAAAAACCATCGATCGTGGCTGGTTATCAGCACACATCCTGGGAATGCCAATAATGCCTCTTCGAGGGCGCGCAGCGTATCAACATCCAAATCATTGGTTGGCTCATCGAGCATGATAACATTCGCGCCGGATTTCATAACTTTTGCCAAATGCACCCGGTTGCGTTCACCACCTGACAATTGCCCGACTTTTTTCTGTTGGTCCGGGCCTTTGAAGTTAAATTGTGAAACATAGGCCCGGCTTTGCATCGTTCTGTGGCCAAGCTCAACTTCGTCTAACCCTTCTGAGATTTCCTCCCATACCGTTTTATCGCCCGCAAGTTCTTCCCGAGATTGGTCGACATAGCCAAGTTTGACCGTATCACCGAGCCGTATTGAGCCGCTGTCCAAATCTTCGGTTCCGGAAATTAAATTAAACAACGTCGTTTTACCCGCACCGTTGGCGCCGATGATTCCAACAATTGCACCGGGCGGGATTTTGAAGCCAAAATCTTCGAACAATAGATGGTCATCAAAACCCTTCGAGAGTCCTTCGGCTTCAATCACCAAATCACCAAGACGGGGTCCTTGCGGGATAATAATTTGCGCGGTATCCGGTGTTTTATTGTCGGCTTCAGATTTCAATTTTTCATAGGCTGTTATACGCGCTTTACTTTTTGCCTGACGGGCACGCGGCGATTGGCGGATCCATTCTAATTCGTTCGCCAGAGTGCGCTGACGGGCTTGTTCTTGCTTTTCATCCTGCGCCAAGCGTTTTTGCTTTTGCTCCAACCAAGAGGAATAATTTCCCTCATAAGGAATGCCGCGTCCGCGGTCGAGCTCGAGAATCCAGCCGGCAACATTATCTAAAAAATAGCGATCATGGGTGATGGCAACAACGGTGCCGGGATATTCTTGAAGATGAATTTCCAGCCAGGCGACTGATTCGGCATCCAAATGGTTGGTTGGCTCATCAAGCAGCAGAAGATCGGGTTTTTGCAGCAGCAAGCGGCACAAGGCTACCCGGCGCTTTTCTCCGCCTGAAAGTTTTGTCACATCGGCATCACCCGGCGGACAGCGCAATGCATCCATCGCCATTTCGACGGTGCGTTCTATTTCCCAACCATTGACCGCATCAATTTTTTCCTGGAGCTCACCCTGTTCTTCAAGCAAATCGTTCATTTCGTCGTCGTCCATTGGCTCGGCGAATTTGGCGCTGACCTCATTAAAGCGATCGATCAAATCTTTGATTTCCGCGACGCCTTCCATTGCATTTCCGGCAACGTCTTTCTTCGGATCAAGTTCAGGTTCCTGCGGCAAAAAACCGATTCGCGCGCCTTCTGCCGCCCAGGCTTCGCCGTTATATTCAGTTTCGATTCCGGCCATGATTTTCAATAGGGTCGACTTACCAGCACCGTTTGCCCCAAGGACGCCAATTTTCGCGCCGGGCAAAAAGGATAATGAAATATCCTTCATCAACTCACGCCCCCCTTGGAAGGTTTTACTAAGTTGCTTCATTACATAAATATATTGGTAGGATGACATCTTATTGTTTTCCTTATATTATTTTGACATCAAATCGTCTGTGTATAATATGTGTATCAAGTTATCGTCACCGAAACCACGATATAACACAAGTTTTGGTGATACGCACGATTAGAGTATCTAACTATTAGGCACTCATTTCCCACTTAAACTCCCGCATCCTCACCACCTCCAAAATCTGTATAACCCGTATAACTTCACTATGAGGCAAACCCCGTTTCAATATAGTGGGTAATGATGGTAGAGTTTTTCAAACAACAGCAAACAACAAATGTGCCCCAAATGAAAAAACTATTCCTGCTCACCATATTTATTTTCACACTTGCATTCTCATCTTCTGCTTCTTTTGCTGAATGAAAAAAGGTGAGCAAAAATGAGAGTGGAACTGCGTTTTATGTGGATTTTGACAGAATAAGAAAACACGAAGGATTTTTTTATTATTGGGAATTGTCGACTTTCTTGCCAGCACAGAAAGGGCAACCTGATACGGAACTTCGGGTTCGAGATTTTATTGCCGCATTCCATACGTGACTGACTTCCGATTTGCATTGCCACCAAACCTTTTTGTTACTCCCGTGTGTAAACTCTCCAGGTTTTAGGTCATCGTTTTTAGTTGGACGCCATTCACTGGCAATGTCGGGAAACTTAGCAGCAAGACTATTGGTGTTGCTTACACGGTTTCCTGAACAGTACGGACACCCACTTTTCTTGTGTCCCCGATCAGCAATGCGTGCTTCCCACTCATGCACACTATCTTTTGCACATCTCCACCAAACCAATTTTGTTGAACCTGCGGTAAACTCCTTAGGTTTCAGGTCACCGTTCTTATTTGGGTGCCACTCATCGGCAATTTGAGGAAACTTTACGACAAAACTATTAGTATTGCTGACTTTCCTGCCGGCAAAGCTCAGCGATCGTCTCTTCACCACGAAGACCATCCAAAACAATGCGGAT
>Ga0066376_10002792_pt1 | contig 16057 bp, 12 predicted proteins | sample Knorr_S15_td_Bot_FD_77009 | JGI IMG/M metagenome (GOLD analysis project Ga0066376, IMG submission 77009) | Marine microbial communities from Southern Atlantic Ocean transect - Knorr_S15_td_Bottom_ad_5009_LV_A | ecosystem: Environmental > Aquatic > Marine > Oceanic | place: Southern Atlantic... | reverse complement strand
TTTTAATCGGTCGGTGCGGCAAATCAATTCCCAAGCTCCTAGACCAGATGCGGACCACGGGTTGAGCGGGACCACTTTTCCAAAGGACCCATTGCTGGTGCGGTATTGCCGATGCTCGCCGGTAAAAATCCACGCCGCTTGGCATGACCAAGCATAGGCATTGCCACCATCTCCGCCATCCAACGCCACCGTTGAGCATTCTGCCGAAGTGGAGAAGGAACCGCTTGCCCAACTGATCTCGGCATTTTGCTGGCTGAGTCTATCGACCAAAAGTATCCCGCTGTCCACCAAGGTAGGAAGAATGGTGGGACCACCGGTGGAATCCCATCGCACGGTGCCGTCTTGGGTTTGCCGCGCGCTCGCCGAAAGACCCAAGTGGAAAACTTTTTGGCCATCACCTTCCATCCAAGGCCGCCACACCACTCGTCCGGAAAGAGCGTTGTCACCGTTCGCCAAACCACCGTTCATCACTTTGCCAAACACCCCAAACGCTGCATTCCAAGATGGGGAGCTGTGCTTTAACATAAACCCGGTATTGTCACTCTTGGTCAAAGCTGCCACGAAATTGCGTTCGGTCATGGCAATAAATCTGCTGGATGTGACTCCGTCCAAGCCCAAAGGCTCTTTGAATAAACCCAGTTGCCAAGCAAAGTGGTTGGTAGCTATTCCATTCAGGACGATTTTCTCCCACTGCACCGTGCGGTCGGAAAGTTCTAGTTCCCAATTCCAATTCAATCCATTCGCCCAGGCAGAGTCCAACCCGCTCCCCAGTGGACCAGAATTTCCAATACGAACCCGTCGACTGTCCTTGCCGTCGGCATAAGGCGAAGGAAGGTGAAAAAAATGCTGCTCAAAGCGCCCACTCCAAGCAGGGAAATCCTCGGCGTGGATTTGCAAAGCCGTGGCAAAAAACAGACTCAGCATGAAGACGTTGGGTGCATGTGCAAATCTGCCATGGCTTCAAACTCACCAACCAGCGGCAAAGCGTAATCCAAAAAGGCGTCGGCCACTCCATTGGTACCCACCAAGAAATTTTCTGGCATGTCTTTGGTGTGCTTGGCCACAGTTTCCAATGGGGTGACAAAAGTTTCACATTCATAAGAACTTCCGCCTTTGCGGCGTAAGGCGATGGAGCCGCTTTGATGTTCCCCGCCGATGGCCGCCGCCACTGCGGCTTGCCCTACCATGCGGGCCTCAGCCCTATCCACCGCGGAGGCATCGGCGGGAAAAGAACGTTGCAAATAACCGAAAGTGTCGGCGCGTACCCGAATATCACCTAAATGCCCTTTGACCAAATTTGCCAGGGCATCTCCGAGCGCGCCGGTACCGGAAAGTTGGACATTGCCGTGGCTATCTGTATCTCCGGCCAAGGCGGAACCAGATTCCTCCGCATAAACCTGCAAAAACGGTTTGCCCGACGCATCATGAATGCCTTCAGAAACGGCAACCAAGCAACGGCCGTACTTTTCATGCACAGCCGCGACGTCGGTAAGAAATTGCTCAGGATTAAAAACAGTTTCCGGCAAATAAACTAAATGCGGGCCATCGGTTTCGTTACGCCGGCCCAAGACAGAGGCGGCAGTAAGCCAACCGGCGTGACGGCCCATGACCACGTTGATTTTAACCCCACGCAGAGAACGGTTGTCCCGGTCATCACCTTGAAAGGCGTGCATCACAAACCGCGCAGCAGAACCAAATCCAGGGCAGTGGTCGGTCACCCTCAAATCATTGTCAATGGTTTTTGGAATATGGAAACAACGCATGTCATAACCCTGCTGAGCAGAAACTTGATTAACAATATGAGCGGTTTCGGCGGTGTCATTACCGCCGATGTAAAAGAAATAACGAATATTTTGGGCCTTAAAAGTTTCAATCATCTGGGCCACATCGTCCGCTTCGGGTTTCATTCTTACCGAACCCAACGCCGCGGCCGGAGTCCGAGCCACCTTTTCCAAATGCTCCGGGGTTTCGGCGGCGAGGTCCACCAAATCCCCCGCCATCATGCCTTGCACCCCATGGCGGGCGCCAAGGACTTGGGTAATGGCTTCGGCTTGGACGGCGGCCTCAATAAAGCCCACCAAGGATTGGTTGATGACGGCGGTGGGTCCGCCCGACTGACCGATGACGGCCGCACCTTTAAAGGGTTCACTCATGGACGCATTTTACTTCGCCGTAGGGGAAAACTATCCCTCCCCTTGGTGAAGGAAAAAACTTACAGGTCGGTTTCGCCGCCCGCCCAAGCGGTGCCATCTTGCAACAAAGCCTCTGGCGGGTCGGTGGGTAATGGAGTTTGGCTTTGCATTTGTAAACGACTTTGTTCACCACAAAAAGTAGCCAACCCAGCTAACCGAGCGCCACGGCAAATCACCCTGCCCAGCGGCAGTAGAAAAACCAACGTGACCATCGGCCATGCCATCCATTGCACGGTGGCGAGAGTGGCAAAAATCCACCCGCCTTCCAATGCGTAACCCACTCCAACTAAACGCAAAATCCTCGGGAAGCGGCGTAGCCACAGACCAATTGCCCGAATGAAACCGCCAACGGCCGAGCGTCGTTCACGGGCAACCATGCTGGCACGGGCCAAATCTAAAAATATTTCTGTCTTCAGTAAAGCCAGTAGAAAAACTATCTCGCGGGTGTGATTAACCCAGCGTCCGGTGTTTTCGGAAACCGCCCGGTTGGCTTTGCCGTCAGGAAGGAATTGTTCGACCACCCAATCCCCGGGCATACCCCAAATCAACCAAGTGTTGAAGGCATAAATGAATAGGCCAAGAATCCACACCCTAAAAAATGGGAAAAACCACAGACCACCCCCTTCAAAAAAGGCGCTCAAAGCGTGCCGCCCCTTGTCCTCTCTTGCACAAGCCATCCAACCGCCGGCGATGAGTATGCCAAGTAAACTGCTCAGTAGCATCAGCGGCGCCAAAAGGACCGAAGCGGAGCTTGCCATATGGGGGTCCTGCCGCGCCCATGCATCTAGCAACCAACGCGGTGCGGAAACCAGCAAGTCCACCGCTTCGGTGAGCGAAGCAAAGCGGCCAAGTTCGTTGACTGCGGATTGATGCACCGGCATTGCCACCGGAAGGGCCAAGAAAATCGACAGGCCCACCAAAAAAAACACCACCCGTGGCCGAGCCAAAGTAATTCGAAAGCCGTTGGATAAATGCGCCAATGCGCCGCGTTCTTGGTTGGCCGAACTCATCCTCGACCTCCATAAAAATGAAGCACTTGTTGAGCCCAAATCAGAGCCCGTACACTGGCATTCCATGCTCGAGATTCATCGGCATCCAAAGTCCAAGTGTTATCCAACCAATTTCGTTCCAGCATCAGTTTGTGTTCTGGATCTACCAAGACGCGCACCACTTTTGCGGTAGATGCCGGCAGTTCATAAAGCCAAACCCCAGCTTGGCCATCCCAAGTGTGGCGCTCTTGGACCCCGTCGGCGTAAAGCAAGTCCACCTCTACCGGCACTCGGAATTCTCCTGTTCGACGAATTTCAACCCGCACGTGCCAAATGGAATCTGCAAATCCTTGTTCCGAATCAAGGTTTCGCGCATCCACCACAAGGGGGAAGTTGTCGACTCGTTCTACTTTGAAATCCATGCGCGGATTTTGGTGATAAGCCTGTTGCCAAAAATCCAGCCAATCCACCCCTGCTCCTTCTCCATGGCGGAGCAAAGTATCCCGGAACTCTTCGGGCAAAGGATGGCGGAAACGTTGGCTTTCATGCCAGTCACGCATGAGCCGAATCCACCGCGCCTCCCCCATCAGCCGCGACATGGTTTCCAAAGTCAGCGCCGGCCGAGAGTAAGCATTGGTCCGACGCAATTGATTAGAAACCATATTCCAAGTGGGGGTTGCCAAAGCTTGGCCCCAATCTTTACCGTGAATGGACAACAACCCGGTGGTCCGGTCACTGGTGACTTCCGGCAAATAGCTGGCGACGGGAATTTCCCGTAGCCACGCTTCGATGGAAGTGGAATGGCTTAATTCTAAGGACAACGAATCCGACCAGGGCGTGCTTGGAATGAGTGCATGCTGCAAGGTCAACCAAGCCCGTGTTTCATTCTTACTAAAAGATGGGGTGGTCAACGGTGCACGGCCCAGAAACTGCCTATCCAACACCTGATAGGTTTGTAATTCAGCGGGCCAAGCTTTAGACAAAACTCGGTTGGTGGAAAAAGTAGTGAATCCTTCATCTAACCAAGCGTGGTTAAATTCATCGTTGCCCACTAAGCCATACCAAAATTGATGGCCGAACTCATGCACAGTAATTCCTTCGGGACGTAAAACCCGCTCATGGTTGCCGCGGCTCACCCCACCGGTGAATAGTCGGGGGTATTCCATGCCTCCGGTATTGCCAGCATCATTGGCTGGGTCCACACAAGTAATGGTGTCGTAGGGATATTCGCCGTACCACAAACCAAAGTAATAAAGCGACTTGGCGGTAGCCTCAAAGTAACGCTCCCGATATTCCTCATGCTCCGGCTGTAGCAAAAGAATCATTTCCACATCACGAGGCCGAACTTCGTCCAGGCTCCGGCCAAGGGCATCGGCTACCTTGCGCTCCTCAACCTCGTCACGCCATTCGGATTCTAAAAAGCGACGCTTTTCCAAAAGAGCTTTGGGATCTGCAGTCCAAGCAAAATCATGGACGTCTTCGGCGTGCATTGCGATGGTGACCGTGCCGTCGGCATTGGCAAGCTCACTTTTCAAGGTGCCTGTGGCCACCACATGGCCCGCATATTTTTCCGGTAGAGTTAAGTTCAGGGTGTAGTCCCCATAGTCCGCGTAAAACTCAGACAGATAGTGGTAGGGCTCACAATTCCAAGCAAATCCGTCGGCGGATTCCTCAAAAACACCTAGCTTGGGATACCACTGCGCCGCATGAAAGTAACCACTGTCACCCCAACCGCTCCGCCGAAAGGCAGGCGGCAAAACTGCCGTGAACTTTAATTCCACGCTGACTTCCCCACCAGGTTCCACCGGGATAGGCAAACTCACCCGCATGACGGTGCGGTCCAGAGGCGCCTTTTCTTGCGCTACCCAGGTCCATTCGAGCGAGGTGCCGTCGGCCAAAGCCAGAGCATCAATCTCTGTGTTCCCCCAAGCACGAGGAAGTTTGTCGTCTCCGAAACCACGCGCTTCGGTGAGCCAAACCGAATCCCGTCCGGCCCAGGCGTTGTTGTAAACATGCCACCACAATTCCGAAGTAGGCGCGGTGGTTTGATTCCGCCAAGTGACCCGCTCCACCCCGCGCAAGGTGGGCCCGTCACCGACCATTTTTACTTCCATTTGGTAGTCCACGGTCTTGGCGCTTTGACTGGGCAGTTGGGCAGGCAAAGAGGCGCTCGTCCAATTCACGACGACACCGAAAACCGTTATCCAATGGACCCACTGCATTGAATGCAGTTTAGGCCGGCCAAGAACAAGCCTCAAGCAGCAGCTTCGTTTCCGCCGGCTTTATTTAAAGAACGACGGAGCCGTGCGACGGCGTTGGAATGGATTTGGCTAACCCGGGATTCGGTTAGGCTGAGCCGTACGCCGATGGCGCGCATTTTCATTCCTTCCTGGTAGTAAAGGTGCATGACGGCGCGCATTTTTTCCGGCAACTCCTCCATTTCTCGAAGCAGAGCTTGATGAAGGTCAGCATTTTCTACGCTTTGCTCTTGGTCTCCTCCGGCAAGGGTTTCAGAGCCGTCCTCGTTGGTAGGTAATCCCAAGATGGCCGGGGCAGCAACCCCAGCTTGGCGGGCCTTTTGACGAATGGAGCGGGGTAAAAAGTCCAAGGTGCGAAGTTCATCAAGTACCGCACCACGGATGCGGTGGTAGGCATAGGTCTTAAATTCGGCGCCCTTGGAGGGATCATAAGACCGGGCAGCCTTCCATAAACCCATCATTCCCGCGGCATGAAGTTCCTCTTCGGAAACAGCTTTAGGCAAACGCGGAGTAATGCGATTGACCACATACCAGACTAGCCCCTCCCACTGCTCAAGGTCCTGCTCGTAAACTGTTTGTTGAAAACGGCTTGGGGCATCTTGACCATAATCAATATGGGCCGGTTTTTTGCTTGGAAGAGGCATGGGGATTGGTTCAGGGAAGGCACGAAAACAATCGTGTACCCTGCCTCTTCGGCTAGGAAGTCGCTTTTGCTAAATAAGGAAGTCGCTTTTATTTTCCTGTAGCCAAATTTAAGCGGATTTCGGCCTCCCAAATCCCGCCAAAATCGCCCCGCTCCGACAAGCTTCGCCGCATTACGTCCATCGATTTTTGGACTTTGGCCCTAAAAATTTGCTCTTCGCCATAGAAAACCAGGATTTCCTTGCTGAAATCCACCATCTCACCATCCAAAAGCAAACTCAATTGAGAAATACCATCGGCCTCCAAAATGCGGAAAACCTGGCCGTCCCGCTCCACCACCAGCTTGGAACCTTTGCTGGGTTCCTCCACCGCCAACCAATAAAATTGGCGGTGAGTCACGTCATCTTGCAACCACACCACCTTTTCAGGCCGCAAATTGCGGCTGTATTTGGCCATCCATGGCAATGCAGCTGCGTCTTCTCGGTCCATCCAGTGGCCTTTACCTTGATAAATCTCTACCCAATGGGCATAACCGCCTTCATCACCCTTTTGTAAAGCCGCCAACTTCTCTTGCCACTGGGCAGCAATTTTATTGCGGTCATAGGCGCTGTCCTCTGCCCCCATGTGCAAGGTGAATGGCAAGTTACGGAGCCCATCAGGTTTGGTTTCATTGGGATGGCCGGCCATCATGGCGGCGGCCGCGAATCGGTCGGCCATGCGTGGAGCAAGTTGGTAAACCCCATCGCCACCTGCGGAATATCCCATGATGTAGACCCGGTCCGGATTGACATCTTCAAACACAATCATGTTTTCAATCAAGCGGTCCAAAAAACCGTCCATATGTTTTTGGTGCCATAAATTCCAGGTGTCGGTAGGCGCACGCGGTGCCACATAAACCCCTTCTTTTAATTGGTAGAGTTTTTTTTGATTCTCCCATTGCTGGTCATTGACCTTTTTCGGCGCACCGCCCCCGCCGTGCATGGAAATCCACAAACTTCTTCCACCCTTTGGTTTCTTGCCAAAGGTGGTGTACCAAAAGGGCATTTTCAGGCTTCCCATTTGCAAAACCCGCGCCTTCATTTCCGCCCCTCGGGTGGCCTTGGTTTTCTTGACGTGCTCCCGCCAAAGTTGTTGTTTGGGTTTCAAAACCTCGGTCAAAATATTTTTCCCGAACACCACGCGCACCATGGTTTCGTCTTCTTCTACCGCGAAGGTAGTGCGCACCATCTGCTTGACCCCGCGCAACATGACATCAATCCACTCACCTTTCGGCAGAACCACTGTGTAATGGTCATTGGCATCAAAGCTTTCATCTTTGGTCCGACCAGCATGCAATACCTTGCCGGTTTTATCCCGAATTTTGACTCCCGACGGAATCCGTTTGCCCTCTTTATCTAAAACTAAAAACCGAATTCGCGCATGACCTTTTGGTACCGGTGGTTCTTGGACATACCGGTGGGTCACATTGACGGCGTGAACAAAATTCAAGTCGGGTGCCCAAACCATCGGGAAACTTTGCGGAGTTTTCTTGTAACTCACCGCGAAAATGGCCCGCTCTGGGTCATCGGCTTTCGCTTGGGAAGCGCGGACAGCAAACCAGGCTTGGTTCAACTCATTGCCGGTGGGTTCTGCCGCGCCCGTGAAATGCCAGCCTTCATCCCAAATTTCTACCCACGAATGGTTGCCACTGCCATCGGCCCAAAGCGGGGTACCTACAAAGCGCGCTGGGACACCGACTGAACGACAAGCATCAACTAACAAAATGCTTAAGCCGGTGCAGGATGCCATCCCGGCTTTTATCGATTCATAAGGACTTTGGTCGGCCTTGGGTCGGTGGGTGGAATACTCCACTTTCAGCAAAGTAAAAATCTGCTGATTCAAAATGGCCGCTGCTTCCCTCGGACTTTTCGCGTCCTTGACCAGTGGCGCAAAACGTTGATGAAAATCTTCCCGCCAAGCATCCCGATGTTCATTCACCGAAGCATAAGGAAGCACCTCATTTAAAAACACCGCCTGGGGCACTTGGTCCTTCCACGGGGTGGCCTCCCAGGCGGCGTAGGCCGATTTCAAGTGCTCCACCACCCACTCCGAGGAGAGTTCCCGTCGGTCCTGCTCTGGCATATGTGCCAAAAGGAAGTCCAAACCCACTTGGAGACGGGGGCCTAATGAAGCACGCGCAGTGGACCAATCTGGCTCTGGGGAGGCAATTTGGGGAAAGAGAGCGAGGAAAAATCCAATTAACATCACAACATCCTAGAAACGCGCTGGAATCGGCGGGGCTGGCCGGGCAAAATTGGGCCGTGGCTGCTTCCAAACACCTCACCGCCGAACAAATGGCGAAAGCTCAGAAGGATATTTCGGTCTCTGAGTTTTTCGCAAAGAACCGCCATCTGCTTGGCTTTGACAATAAACACAAGGCTTTGTTGACCACCATCAAGGAGGCGGTTGATAATTCCTTGGATGCTTGTGAAGAAGCCGGCATCTCTCCCGACTTGCTGATTGAAATCCACCAAGTGGAGGAAGATCGCTTTCGGGTCGTGATTGAGGACAATGGCCCCGGCATCGTCAAAGAGCAAATCCAAAATATCTTTGGCAAATTACTTTATGGCTCAAAGTTTCACAGCCGACGCCAATCTCGTGGCCAACAGGGCATCGGCATTTCGGCGGCTTTGTTGTATGCCCAAATGACCACCGGCAAAGGCGCCAACATCATTTCCAGAATCAAACGGGGCAAACCTCATTCTTTGGTACTGCAAATGGATTCGGCCAAGAATAAGCCGATGATTGCCAAAGATGAAGTCCTCAAAGATTGGCATCTCAAACATGGCACTCGTTTTGAAGTAGAACTAGAAGCAACCTATAAGCGTGGGTTACGTTCGGTGGATGACTACATCAAGCAAACTGCGGTTTCCAATCCTCATGCCACCTTCCGCTACCTCACCCCGGGTGCTAAAGAGCCGCGGGTTTATGAGCGGGCAGTCAAACAAGTTCCTGACCGGCCCGATGAAATCAAACCACACCCGTACGGGGTAGAACTTGGCGAACTCATCCGCATGCTGCGGGAAACGAATTCGCGGTGGCTGGTGGGTTTTTTACAAGAAGAATTTTGCCGCGTTGGCCGCAAAAAGGCTTTAGAAATTATTCACCAAGCCAAGCTAGGGGAAAAATCTTATCCCACCCGCATTGCCCGCGAAGAAGCTGACGCGCTATACCGCGCCATCCAGAAAACCAAGATTTCGGCCCCGCCAACCACTTGTCTGTCCCCCATCGGCGAAAAACGCATCACCGAAGGTTTAATGAAAGAAACCGATGCCGACTTTTATGCGGTGGCCACCCGCCCCCCCGCTGTGTACCGAGGCAATCCTTTTCAAATTGAGGTCGGCATTGCTTGGGCCAAACCTGGCGGCGACCAGCTGGAAGTCGATAAACGCGGCCGCATTAAAAAGGTCAAGAAAAAGCGCGGCTCAGTAGATACTGAAAACTTGCTCGGCAACGCCGACGACGCGGTCCGGTTATTACGCTTCGCTAACCGAGTCCCTCTGTTGTCGCAACAATCGGGTTGTGGCTTCACCAAGGCAGTCACTCAAACCGCCTGGAAAAATTATGGCTTACAACAACCCAAAGGGTCTCTTCCGGTTGGGTCGGCGGTCATTTTGGTCCACATGGCCAGCGTGTGGGTGCCTTTCACCAGTGAAGCCAAGGAGGCCATTGCTCCTTACGATGAAATCATCAGAGAAGTGAAGCGCGCTTTGCAAGATGCTGGCCGTAAATTAGGAGCGCACATACGCAAGGACAAACGAGTGGCAAGTGAGTTTGAAAAACGCTCCTACATAGAAAAATATTTGCCGCACGTCGGCATAGGCTTACAAGAAATCCTTGGCCTTGATGATGAATCCCGTGAAGAAATCGTCGAAACCTTAAGTGAATCCCTGGAGTCAACGAGGAAAATCTAATGGCTAGTAAAAAGAAAAGTTCCAAAAAGAAAGCTACAAAGAAGGCAACCAAAAAGAAAAGCACTGCGAAAAAGGTGGGCCAAAAAGCCGCCCGCACGCGGAAAGCAAAGGGTGCCGCCGGGGCAACCGGCCAAGACTTGAAAAAAGTAGCCTTGGATTCCATTGTGGAGGTGGCAAAAACGATCCATAAAATTTCCATTGCCGGTGGTTTGCCGGAAATGGTGATGCCGCAAAGGAATTTGGCCAATGTCACTTACGACAAAAAAACCGGTTATTTCGAGTTGGGTGGGAATTTCAAAACCCGCACTCTAGACGTCAACTCAGTCAAAACCTTCGCCCAAACCTTGCGCTTGATGTCTTTGGCGCAAGACATGGTCAGTGACGATGATTTCGCTACCAAAAGGGAGGCCTATTACGTTTCCAAAAACTGGGGGGAAGCCAAGTTCAACGAACAACGTGAATCTGACTCGGTCTTAGATGACATCGAAGGCATGTTTTCTTTGAAGGGAGTCACCCGGGAAACTTTGCGTTTTGTGCCCGAGGAGCACGGTGGTTCGGTAGTGGGGGCTTTGACGGTCATTGACAGGGACCCCGAAACAGGTGACCCGATTCGTTCGAATTGCGCAGCAATGGGCTCGGGCGCTTACACCCTGCCGAGTTCGGTAGACCACTTGGGCTTCGAAACCTCAGCCAAATTCATTTTGGCCATTGAAACTGGCGGTATGTTCCAGCGCCTCAACCATCATCGTTATTGGCGCAGCTCCAATTGCATCCTGGTGGAAATGGGCGGCGTCCCGACCCGCGCCACCCGTCGGTTCGTGCGCCGATTAAGCGAAGGCCTCAAACTCCCGGTCTATGCCTTCGTGGATTGTGACCCTTATGGCATGTGCAATATTTACCGCACACTGAAGGTGGGGTCGGGTGCCTCCGCCCACATCAATGCCAAATTTTGCGTCCCCAATGCTTCTTATTTAGGGGTAACGCCGCAGGACATCATTGATTTCGGCTTAGAAGACGCTACTCACCCACTGCTGCCAGTGGACATCAAGCGCGCCAAGGATGCGCTCAAAAATGACCCCTTTTTCCAAGCTTACCCCAGATGGAAAAAAGCCCTCAAGCAGATGCTCAAAATGGGGGTGCGTGCGGAACAGCAGGCTTTTGCAAAATGGGGCTTAAATTTCGTCATTGACGAGTATTTGCCGGCCAAAATAAAGGCCACAAAGAAATTTCTTCCCTAAAGTAGGAAGACGGAAATAGCCGAAAGCACAGAGTAAGCCAACCGGCTTTGCTCTGAAATGCTCCTAAAACGCCCTTTTTCCGCTGGTTTCACCCTGATTGAGACACTCATCGTGGTGGCCATTTTGTTGGTATTGGCCGGCATGGCGGTGCCAGCTTGGAGCGGTTTGATGGATGACGCCGAAGTCACTTCGGTCCGCCAGGAGCTCCAAAGAACCCGGATGGCGATTGACTATTACGCCTTTCAGCACGGTGAAAACCTGCCCGGCCAATATCCCAATTCCAACCGGTGGACCGAAAAAGCCCTGCTCGGCCAACTGCTTTATGCCACCAACGCGGATGGCAAATGGGCTCCTGCCGGAAGCACCGGCTTCGCCTTCGGCCCCTATTTGCTGGACACTTTCCCCCACAATCCATTCAACGACCAATCGTCGGTCATTGTGATTGCCCCTCAGGGTTCTTTTGCCGGGCCAAACGACCGAAGCGGCTGGGTTTACTTTGCCGCCTTGGGCACCTTCAAAGCTAATTCCACCTCCCTTACCCCCGACGGAACACCCGTCTACGACCTGTGAACGACCCCCTCCAAAAACGGCCCGTTCCCGCCTTTTTCGCGGCCCTCGCCTTCGTCCTTTTGTTTTTTGCGGCAACCACTGCCATAAGTTCAAACGACCTTCGCCCAGAAACAGCCGTGGCGAGCAACCAAGGCCATTCCACTTCAACACCGTGAAAATCATTACCGGTTACTCCCCTATCGCCATCCACTTTGGCGAAATGGAATCTCGCCTCTTGCAACTTGCAGGTGGCCCCGGGGGATGGAAAGTGCACCTTTCCGCCGCGGCCCATGCCGAAGGCGGCCTTCGCCAGCCCAAGGCGGTAGAAAGTTTTGCCGAAGCCTTGAAGGGCAAAAAAATAAAGGGAAAGGACGCCGTCTTAGCCACCAGCGGCCACAGTTCAGCAGTCAACCTAGTCCCTTTGGATCCGCACCATCGGAGTCGTTTGCAGCAAACTTTACAAGAAACGGCACTTCGTTCCATCGATGATGCCGAGGGGGTGGCCTACCGTTACTTGCCTCTGGCCAGCGGTTCTGGCGAACAATCCCAACGCGAAGAGTTTTTATTACTCAGCTTGGGCCAAACAGAAATCCGCCGTTGCACAGAAGCCAGCGATCTTTTGGGATTACGTCCGGTTGGCCTGGAAAACAGCGCTTTTCCCATTGCCCGCGCCTTGGCAGCGAGCCATGGCGAAAGCGAAGACCCTTGGGGTTTTCTTCACATCGGCTTTGCGAGCAGTTTGTTTGGCATTGTTCACCAAGGTGAAATCCGCTTTCTCAAACCGATGCAAAGTAACGGCGAAACATGGTTGAACACCATCGCCGCGTGCATCAACGAGGAAGAAGACCAAAGTCAGGTCGGAAGCCAAGCAGTCCTCACCATGCAGCGCCAAGCCGTCGGCCATGCGGTCCAAATCATGCATGCTTTGCGCCTCGAGGCCGAAGCTCTAGCTCAAGAAATCCGCGCTTGTTTGCGCCACTTTTCTGCACGCCATAAGGGAGCACGGTTGGAATCGGTTTTTTTGACTGGATTTGGGGCAGCCCTTCCAGAAGTCGAAACCGCCATCGGCAATGCCTTGGCCATCCCCACCGCCGTTGCTAAGCCATTTTCCGCACTAGGCATGGATACGCCCCCGGAAATTTTAGCCGAGGAACATCTTTGGTGTGCCCCACTTGGTTTAGCTTTACGAGGTGCAGCATGAAAACTGCCGACTTCTTCTCCGCCGAAGCTTTCGCCGGCCACCTTGAGCGGCGCCGCACCCCCTCGCGCTTGGCCTTATTAAGCATTTGGTCCTTGCTCATTTTGGCCGCTACTTTCGGATTGGAATGGGAAGTCAACGGACAAGAGTTAGAGGCTCAACGGGCCCTCACTCCTAACGCCGAAGCCCAACAGGCCCGCGCCGAAATGGACTCCGTGTTTGCCGACATGAACCCTTACGTAAAGCAGCTGGATGCCTTGGCAGTCCATTTATCCATGCCCCAAGCGGCTGCCCTCTTGCAAGCTCTGCCTAGCTATTTAGGCCCCGACGCCACTTTGGAAGAAGTGGACTGGCACCACGCAGTGGAACGCCGAGGTCTCACCGTTTTGAACAGAGAGTTGGTTTTAGAAATTACCGCCATCGTCCGCGGTGAACAGGCTCTTTTAAGCTTGCCAAAAACTTTGCAAGAGGCAACTGGTTTCGCAAGCGTAAAAATTACCCGTACTGAAGTTTTGGCAGAACTTGAAGATCACGTTCGAGTCCAATGGCAATTGCGTCGGCCTCTACCCAAAACACAAAACCAAGGGCCGCAGAGCTAAAACCATGTCTACACGCCGCCTTTTGTTTTTGCTCGGGTTGTTCCTCATCCCCTCTTTCTTTGGAATTTGGCGAGTCAGTCCCTTGTTAGAGCGACGCACCCAAGCATTGACGAAACAAGCTGGAGCAGATCAAGTGCACTTCAATAACTTAAGTTTGTTGTCACAAAGAGATCGATTGGCGGATGCTTGGACCGAATTCCAACCTCAAGCAGACGCAGAGTTGGCCGATCTCCAGCAGCGTATTCATCCGGTATTGGTCCAAAAGCGAGTTTTCGAACTTGCAAAGAGTTACCAATGCACATTGCGGATACAGGCAAAAAAGGACCGCTTCGAAAATCAATCGCCGACCTTTGCCATTAGTGCCGAAGGGGAATGGAATCATCTGGTTCAGCTCATGGCAGAATTGGAAACCGGTCCCCATCGGATTCGCTTGGAACAAGTGGGCCTAGTCTTGCCTTCCACCATCTATGAGGATGGTGGAGTTCGCTTGCATGGTATTTTGCGCTTACCGGCCCAGCAAGGAGGCCAGGGATGAAAAAGTCCAAAACCTTCCACGCCGAATTGCGCCGCTCTCCCGCCAAAGCGATAGTCTTGGTATTGGCTTTGGGATTGGCATTTCTTAGTTGGAATAACTCCCTGTTCGGAGAGGAAGAAGCTCCTGCCTGGGCCGACATGCCGGTGGAAACCGGCAATGTGACCGCGCCCACGAACCTCAGCTTGGGAAACACCGTGACATCGGCGGAAGCTGTAACTCCCGCCATTGCTGATTTCTCTAGTGCCCTCGAGCACATCGAAAACTGGCAAAGCGCCCTTGCCAACCAATCTCTGGCTGCTTTTGAGCTCGCCGAAAGCTCTGCTTACTCTTCAGGACCAGAAGAGAGCGGGGGCCCGGCGCTGGCAAGAAAAATGGAAAACATCTCAGAAATGGTCCCCCCAATTGACCTAAGTCTTTCTGGCACCGCCCTTTTCGGCGATTCTCGGTTTGCCCTCTTTGGGCAGCATCGGGTTCAAGAAGGACAAAGAATCGGCCGATATGTGGTTAAGGCAATCCGTTCCCGCGAAGTAGACCTCCTCGATGGAGAACGCCTCGTGGTTTTACGGATGGCTGACCCGGAGCTACTTGCCCGGGTGACCCAATCGACCGAAAAATGAAACTCTCAGGCTTTTTACTTGTCGCCGTCATGGCGATGACCGCCGTTTCCCACGCTCAGGAAGAATCCGCCCCTGTTTCGGGCTTGACCGATGAGCGCATTACGGTGAACTTTAAGGACCAGGATCTCGCTGCAGTCCTGGAAATGTTCAGCACCCAATATGGGTTGAACTTGGTGTATGGCCCGAATCTTACCGGCGAAGTCACCATGAACTTGTTTGACGCCCCGGTTGGGGAAGCATTGCGTCGGATTCTGACCGCCAACGGCTACGCCCTCATTGATGAAGGTGGATTTTTGCTAGTCGTGGATGGGGAAGCTTCTCAAAACGAAGAAGGCGTCACCACCGCAAGTCCATTTGAGCCGGTTGTGAAACGCCTCAATCATGTCCGCGCCAAGGATGTCATTCCGATGGTGCAACCCATGCTGAACGCGAATGAACTGGTCGTTGCAGGTCCAGAAAGCAAAACCGGTTTGGATGTAGGTAATGAAGTCGGCGGGAATGAAAATGCCGGTCGAGAATTTTTCATTCTTTACGCCGACGAAAACACTCAGGAACGAGTTTCATCTTTATTGGCAAAAATTGACATCGCACCTTCTCAGGTGCTGGTCGAAGCCACCATTCTTTCGGTCAGTATTTCCGACGATTTCAAGCTAGGTGTAGATTTCACTGCCCTAGGCGGGGTTGATTTCCAAGCCCTTTCCGGAATTTCCAATTTGATGGGCTCGGATTCAGATTCCAATCCCGAAGGCCATGGCTTAGGTGATTGGTTTTTAGGTGCCACCACCAACGGTTTTGCAAATGGCGGCAGTAATGGCCTCCACGTCGGTATTTTGCGGAATCAGGTCGGCGTATTTATTGAAGCATTGGAAAAAGTGGGCAATGCCTCAGTGCTTTCCAACCCACAGTTGCTTACCGTCAATCGACATGCCGCCGAAGTACTGGTTGGCCAAAAGCTCCCCTACCTGACCGCCACTTCCACCGACACTTTGGCAATGCAAAACGTGGAATTCCTTGAAGTCGGCACGTCCTTAGTTTTCCGTCCCTTCATTAGCGATGACGGCTACGTCCGCATGGAGATTCATCCGAAAAATTCCAGCGGCACCATCAACGCTCAAGGCTTACCGGAAGAAACCACCACCGAAGTCACTACCAATGTCATGGTTCGCAGTGGTCACACGGTGGTCATAGGCGGTTTAATGGAAACTTCGATGGTCACCAACATCAGTCAAGTTCCTTTACTGGGATCCATTCCGTTTATCGGCAGATTTTTCCGTTCCGAAACCCAAA
>Ga0066376_10002791_pt1 | contig 16063 bp, 12 predicted proteins | sample Knorr_S15_td_Bot_FD_77009 | JGI IMG/M metagenome (GOLD analysis project Ga0066376, IMG submission 77009) | Marine microbial communities from Southern Atlantic Ocean transect - Knorr_S15_td_Bottom_ad_5009_LV_A | ecosystem: Environmental > Aquatic > Marine > Oceanic | place: Southern Atlantic... | reverse complement strand
CGCACCTACGACGGGCGGATCCGCGGGCTGGCGAATCGCCATGACATCGAGGTGCGGCTGGACGGCGCCCTGGTGGACACGATTGCCGTGGGTGGCCCGGTGGTTGATGCGGACGGGAATCCACAGCGCCTCGACTACCGCAACTCGTCCGACGACGGCCAGGAGGTCCGGTTTACCAGCCCGGCCGGTCCCCATCTTCTGGCCGTGAGTTTTGTCGACCAGGCGTCGGTGCTCGAAGGGATGCGGCGGCCGCACTACGCGGTCACCAGCTATGAATACGCCGGCGACCAGACCGTCGATCCTGGCCTCGGCCGCGTCGAGCTGCGCGGACCCTATGCCGTCACGGGGCGGGGCGATACGCCCAGTCGTCGGGCTCTGTTTACCTGTCACCCGCCTGCCGGCGTCACCCCGGGTGGTCCCGAAGAGGTGGCGTGTGCGCGCGAGATACTGGCTGGTCTGGCGCGGCGCGCGTTTCGGCGACCGGTCACGGACGCCGATCTCGACATGCTGCTCGAGTTCTTTCACCTCGGTCGTGAGGGGCGCGACTTCGACGCCGGCATCGAGATGGCGCTTCGGCGCACGCTGGTCAGTCCAGATTTCCTGTTTCGGCGTGAACGCGACCCTGACGGAGTGGCGGCGGAGGCGACCTACGCGATCAACGAGTCGGAACTCGCGGCCAGACTGTCCTTCTTTCTGTGGAGCAGCATTCCTGACGACGAGCTGCTCGACCTCGCCGAGCGCGGCGAGCTCCGACATCCTGGCGTGCTGGAGGCGCAGGTCGAGCGGATGCTCGCCGACCCCCGCGCGGGGGCCATCGTGGACAACTTCGGCGGGCAATGGCTCTATCTGCGCAACATGGCGCTGGTGGCGCCAGACCCGTATGCGTTCGCGGACTTCGACGCGAACCTGCGTGGAGCGATGGCGCGGGAGATGGAGCTGTTTCTCGATAGCCAGATGCGCGAGGACCACAGCGTGCTCGAGCTGATGACGTCTGACCAGACGTTCGTGAACCAGCGACTCGCGGAACACTACGGCATCCCAAACGTGTATGGCAACCACTTCCGCCGAATCACGCTCGACGGCGAGTTGGAGCCACGACGCGGGTTGTTGGGGAAGGGGAGTTTGCTGACGGTGACCTCCTACGCGCACCGGACGTCCCCGGTGGTGCGTGGCAAGTGGCTGCTCGAGAACATTCTCGGGACTCCGCCCCCACCCCCTCCCCCGGATGTGCCGGCGTTGGCCGAGAATGACGATAGTGGCGCCGCCCCTCAGTCCGTGCGCGAGCGGATGGAGGCCCACCGCGCGAATCCGGTCTGCGCGAGCTGTCACCGGGTGATGGACCCGCTGGGGTTCGCGCTGGAGAACTTCGACGCGATCGGCCGCTGGCGGACCACGAGCGAGGCGGGCACGCCGATTGACGCCGGGGGTGAGCTGGCGGACGGGACACCGGTGAACGGGCCCAGGTCCCTGACGTCGGCGCTGTTGAAGCGCCCCGAGAGTTTCGTCACGACCCTGACCGAGAAACTGCTGACGTATGCGCTGGGGCGCGGTGTAGAGTACTTTGATGCTCCGGCGGTGCGTCAGATCGTCAGCCAAGCGGCGGACGACGACTACCGCTGGTCCGCGTTGATCGCGGGTATCGCCCGGAGCGTGCCGTTTCAGATGAGGAGAGGTCCCGCGTCATGATCATCACCAAGCTGGCGTTACCCCGTCGGACGTTCCTCCGTGGCGTGGGTGCGACCCTAGCGCTGCCGCTGCTCGACGGCATGGTGCCGGCGCTGTCGGCCATGAGCAACACCGCGGCGCAGCCGGTATCCCGGCTCTACGTCGGGTACGTGCCCAACGGCGTGATCATGGACAAATGGACGCCCACCGCGGAGGGCGCCGGGTTCGAGTTGCCACAGACGTTGGCGCCGTTGAAGCCGTTCCAGGATCAGCTCACGGTGGTTACCGGACTTGCCAGCGAGCCGATGTTCCCGCTGCCGGGCGAGGGCACTGGCGACCATGTGCGTGCGGCGGCGGCGTTTCTGACCGGCGTGCATCCGAAGAAAACCGAGGGGCCGGACATTCGAGGCGGGACGTCGATCGACCAGATCGCGGCCGCCAAGTTTGGTCAACAGACGCAGTTGACGTCGCTCGAGCTGAGCCTCGATCCCAACGAGTTGATCGGTGCCTGCGAGGCCGGCTGGAGTTGCGCGTACGCCAATACGTTGTCGTGGCGGAACCCCACGACGCCGCTGCCGATGGAGAACCAGCCACGCGCGGTTTTCGAGCGGCTCTTCGGCGACGCCGACGATACGAGTCAGGCCGCGCGGTTGGCGCGTATTCGTGAGGACCGCAGCATTCTCGACTCCCTGGTCCAGGAGGTCGGTAACTTTCAGGGCACTCTGGCGCCGGGCGACCGGGACAAGATCAACCAGTATCTCGACGCCATCCGCGACATCGAGCGTCGTATTCAGTTGGCCGAGACGCAGAGCGCGGTCGAGCTACCGGAGCTGGCCCGACCCACGGGCGGCATCCCCGACACGTTTGCCGACCACGCGCGGTTGATGTTCGACCTGCAGGTGCTGGCGTTGCAGACCGACATGACCCGCATCATCACATTCATGATGTCGCGCGAGGTCAGCCCGCGGACCTATCCGGAGCTGGGTATTCCAGACCCGCATCACGGGTTGTCCCACCACCAGAACAACCCGGTGCAGATGGAGAAGCTGGCGAAGGTCAACCTGCACCACATCGAGCAGTTTGCGTACTTCCTCGACCGTCTGCAGTCGACGCCGGACGGGGACGGCACATTGTTCGACCACATATTGATGATGTACGGCTGCGGGATCAGCGACGGCAACCAGCATCTGCACGTCAATCTGCCCGTCTTGCTGGCGGGTGGCGCCGGCGGGCGTCTGCGGGGCGGTCGTCATGTGCGGGTCGCTGAAGGCACGCCCCTGACCAACCTGCAGCTCACCCTGCTGGACAAGCTGGGAGTGCCGACCGAGCAACTGGGCGACAGCACCGGTCAACTAGAGCATCTTTCCGACGTCTAGACGGGGCTGCGCCCCGAACCCCACGCAACGGCTACGTGGGGACCCCGAGTGCCCCACTCCGCCGCCGCGGAGCGCGCATTGTCGCGCGCCCTGGCCATAGATGGCTCGCTGCTATCACGGCCAGACGATCTGCCAGTCGGTGAAGTACTCCGCGGTGCCCCAGGTTATGCGGAGGGTGCCTGAAGGTATGGCCTCGCTTTCGCCACCGAGATTGGGTTCCAGTGTGAGGGCGAGGCTCTGGGTGGTCTCGGTCAGGGGCCGACGCCCGAGGGACGTGCGTCCGAAGTCTCGTGACGGGTCATAGTCCGTGCCCCACTGGCGAGTCTCGCGACTGACGATCAGTTCGGCGTCGGTTTCTCGCGGCAGCAGAAAGAGTGTGTATTCGCCTCGCGGCACATCGAGGTCGCCGATGCGCACGTCGAGATCGAGTGTCAGCCGCGTCGCCCAATTGGCACCGACCCGCCAGACCTGGTCGTAGGGCACGAGACCCCCGAAGATCCTGCGGCCCCGAGCGTGGGGTTGACCGTAGTCGATCGTGATGCGGGACGGACCCGAGTGGGACGGTGTGCCTGGGAACCACCCGCCACCGCGCAGCACCCGACCATCGAACGTGACGCTGGTGGTCACCCGCCCGCTGGGCGCCACGTGCGGCTTTGGTCGGGCGTCCTGCGCGGTGACCGAACCGGCGATGAGGAGCGCGGCCACGACGGTCAGTCCGACGCAGGAGCGTGATGTCGGCATGGTTCCTGACGATCCGGTGACTGTGGCAGTGGCCCGTGTCACGGGTCGGTGTTCAGTGGTGGTGGTGGTGATACGCCTCGTGCTCGGCGTGCGCCTTGTCACGTTGGACCTTCTTGGCGTCTTTTCTCGCCAGGCCCAAGGTGCGTTGACGGGTCCCGTCCGAGCTGACTGACGAAATCGAGAGCAGCTTCTCGAGTGAGGTGCTCTGGCAGGCCGGGCAGGCCGCGGTGTCTCTCGGCAGCACCAGGAGTTCGAACTCGTCCTGGCAATCGCGGCATCTGTACTCGAAGATCGGCATCCGTTTCCTCAGAAGTCCGACGGAAGCCAATGATGAACGGACAACGGTTTCCGTGGCGGATTGGCCGCAGATTATCACAGCGGAGCGACGCGGTGGGAGCCCGATGTTCCCACGGACACCCGGCGAACTGCCGGACCGCATCCTCCTACTACTCGCGAACCGCCGTGCAGTCTCGACTGGCCCGGTTCGACCCAGAACTCGTGCTCGCGGCGCTGTGTTAGACAGTTCGCGATAAGATGCGCGGCGAGACCAGACACCGCAGATTGGGAGGATTTCGATGAGATTGATGAGGACATTGACCGCAATGACGACGCTCGGCCTCCTGCTCGGGTTCGGAACCGCGGCGGCGCAGTCCCTCGTCCCGCCTGGAACCATCGTGACTGGCGTGGACTTGCAGAAGGCGCTAGTCGAAGCGCCGGCCGGCCCGATGGCGGTCGCGCGGATCGAGACCACCGAGACCACGCGGGTCAATCTAATCCATCGCACCATCCCGCAGAACGCCATCATCCACGCCACCGGTTGGGAGGTGCATCACATCACTGACGGCACTGGCACGGTCGTCACCGGCGGGCGCGTGGTGCGGTCCACCGGCGCTGACGGTGAACGGGTCGCAACGATCGAAGAAGTCGACAGTCGGGTCGTCACTGTCGGCGACGTCGTGATCATTCCGGCCGGCACCCCGCACTGGTACTCCGACATCGACGGCTCCGTCACCTACCTCGAGATTCGCTACGACCCGGGATCGAACTGAGCGGAGGGCGGCGGTGGCCCGCGCGCCGTCCGCGCCTACTCCGCTCTCAGCGCGATCGCCGGTTCGACGCGGGCGGCGCGTCGGGCAGGCAGCCAGCTGGCGAGCAGAGACACGGCAGCCAACAGCGTCGCGACCGCGACGAACACGACCGGGTCGAGTGGGCTGGTCTCGAAGAGCAGGGCCTGGAGCCTGCGGGTGAGCGCGCTGGTGGCCCCGATGCCGATCGCGATTCCGACCAGCGCCATCCCGCCGGCGTCGACCAGGACAAGGCTGCGAATGTCGGCGAGCTGAGCCCCCACCGCCATCCGGATGGCAATTTCTCGGGTGCGCTGGGCGACGACATAGGAGATGACGCCGTAGAGGCCAATCGCGCCCAGCAGCAGGGCGAACGCGGCCGCGATGATCAGCAGGGTCATGACAAACGCCGGCTGTGCGCGGTCCCGTCTGAGAATCGTGTCGTAGATCTCGGCGTTGGTGACCGGCAGGTTGGGGTCGAGCGCGTGCACCACCTCGCGCGCGGGACCGATCAACTGCTCCGCCTGGTCGGCTCGTACGACATAGCTGATTCCCGGCGGGACGCGGTTGCCGCCGTCGGCGTCCGGTTCGGGGGCCATCGGGTAATACACCAGATCCGGTGCATCATTCTGGAGGCCGGTCTCACGCACGTCCCCGACGACGCCCACAACGCGATACCACTCCTCCCCATCCGTCGCCGGAGGTCCGCCCCCACGCAGCCCTTTGCCCAGTGCACTTGTCCCGGGCCAGAACCGACGAGCAATCGAGCTGGTCACGATGGCGATCGCGTCCCCACGGTCCTCATCCAGTCGGTCGAAGTCTCGACCCTCGATGATGGGGATCCGCATGGCGCCGAAGTATCCGGGGGACGCGTACTTCACCATGAAGAGCGGCGGCGCTTCGCCGTCCGCCAGCGGCTGATCTTCGAGACTGTGCCCACCGTCGCCGAGCTGGCCACTGAGCGGCGTGGTGGTGACCGCTGCGGCCGCGGTGACGCCGGGGAGACCACCCAGTCGATCGAGCAGGCGCCGCACGAATGACAGCCGTGACGCGTCGCTGTCGTACTGTCGATCGACCAGGTTCGCTCGGAAGGTCAGCAGATTGGTGGTGTCGAAGCCGGGGTCGACCGCTGCCAGCCGCTGAAACGAGCGCACGGCGAGCCCGGAGCCAACGAGCATGGTGAGCGCCAACGCGATCTGGGCGACCACCAGTCCCCGTCTGGCCAGGTGGCGATCGCGGCCGAGGCTGGCGCCACGCGCCCCCTCCCGCAGCGCGGCCGACGCGGTGATGCCGGCGGCGCGGAGCGCGGGCAGCAGGCCGAACAGCAGCCCGCCCGCGATGGCGAGGGCCAGCCCGAAGAGCAGGACCGTACCGTCAACTGAGATTTCGTGGACACGAGGCAAGCCGTCGGGGCCGAACCGCACCAGCAGGCGCACGGCGGCGAGCGTCAGCGGCACCGCGACCAGACCGCCCACGAGCGCGAGCAGCACACTTTCGGACAGTGTCGAGCCGACGAGCCGAGCCCGGCCCGCTCCGAGGGCCACCCGGACGGAGAGGTCGCGGTGCCGCCCTTCCGCTCGCACCAAGAACAGGTTGGCGACGTTGGCACAGGCAATGAGCAGCAGAAAGCCGACCGCGCCGAGCAAGATCCACAGCGTCGCCTGGATGTCGCCGACCATCCATTCGCGGAGCGGGGTCACCACCGGCCGGAACCCGGCGTTGACCAGCACCGGCCCGGCGCTGGCGCCAGGGAACAGATCGACGAGGTTCGCGGTCAGCCCGACCAGTTCGGTTTCCAACTGGTTCCGGGAACGGCCGGGGCCGAGGCGGACGACACCCTGGGACCTAAAAACACCGAGCCGCGCCTGCGTCTGGGTCTCGTTGAGCTCTAGGGGACGCCACAGTTGTGTCTCCGGTCTCGGAAACGTGAACACGGCTGGCATCACCCCGACGATTTCTGTCCGGGCGCCGTCGACCTCCACGACGCGGCCCACGACGTTCGGGTCGGCGTCGAAACGCGAGCGCCACAGGCTGTCGCTCAGCACCATGGTCGGCGGTGCGTCGGGACGGCTGTCTTCGTCGAGGAACCCGCGTCCCACCCGCGGTGGGCTGCGCAGCACTTCGAAGAACGACGGTGAGACTCGGGCAGAGGCGACCCGCTGAGGATTCTCTGGACCGGTGAAGCTGCTCGCCGTCTCCTCAAACAACATCATCCCGTCGATGGTCTCGAGCTCGCGCGCATACAGGAAGTACAGCGGTTCCGACATCGGCAACTCGTCGAGTTGCACGAGACCGGGTGCCGCGTGAGACACGATCACCAGCCGGTCAGATTCCGGGAGAGGCAGCGGGCGCAGCAGCACCGCGTTGACGGTGGTGAAGATTGCGAGATTGGCACCGATGCCGGTCGCGAGCGTCAGCACCGAGATGGCCGTGAAGCCAGGGCTGGCGGCGAGGCGGCGGAGGAGAAGACGCACCGATGCGGCAGCCTGCTAGGTTGTCGGTCAGGACGGCGCCGCCGCGCGTCGCCGTGGGGCCGGAGTGGCCGATTCAGGGTTGGTCGGTTGTCTCATCCTCGGCGCGGCCAGACCGGAGGCTGTTCTCGAGACCGTAGTTGCCCTCGTGACAGGCGTACTCGTAGAGCTGGTATGTGTTGTCCCGGTTCAGTGGCATCGCCACCGTCCACGGCGCCGTGAACGGCTTCGGGTCTTCGATCGTGACCGAGTAGTTGATGCGCTGGTCATCGATGCGCGTGAACCGCTCGACAATCTTCAATGCCTCGCTCTGTTCGATACCGCGCACGCCGCGGCTGGCGATGTTGGTGCCAATCGTGCCCTGGGCGTTGTAGTTGCCGGTCTCGACGATCAACGTATCGCCTTCCCAGCGTCCGCGCGGATCTCCGTTCCAGAGACGGATGTTGTCGGACAGGGCGGGCCGGTCGTCCACGGGAATGACACGCGCTTCATGAATCATCTCGTAGAAGATGATGACGTATCCCGGGACCTGCAGAATCTGATAGCCGGCGCCGTATCCGCCGGGGAACATGCCGCCCGGTATGCCACGGGTGATGCACCGTTCCCACGGCGTGTGGGTCAACCAGCCGTCCGTCAAGTTGATCAGGTTGTCGTTTCGACTGGCAATCGCCTCTCGTCGCAGCGGCACGCGGCCGCTGGGTGGGTCGACGACCATCGATTGGCGCCGTTCGTTTCGCAGCGCATCGCCGGGACCGTCACCCCAGGGCCCCGCGGGTCCGGCTGAACGGGCGTCCGGGTTGGGCTCGGCTGGAGGGCGCTGTGGCCGGTTGCTGCCGGGGAACCAGGCGGCCAGAGGCGCGAGCCGCTCCAGGTCGATGTCGTTGGGAGCTTCAAACGGGGTGGGGTCGAAGTTGGTCCAGACACCCTGGATGTCAGGCTGCCCGTGGGCCGCGGTCTGCGCCGAGGCCGGGGTGCTGGCCGCCACGACCAGTGCCAATGCGAGTGTCGGCAGTATTCCCGGGACGCGGTGTCGCATCTTCATGAGGACTCTCCCTTGTCTCAACCAATCAGCCGTCGCCGGTCTCGTCGGCGATCCGCAACGAATCAGTCATGATCGTCTGCAGAGACTATAAAACGAAGACGCCCGAAACCCCCGGACATTTTGTTCAATCGTTGTCTGATGCTGACGACGAATCGGGCGAATTCTTACTATAGATCGGGGCCCCGTGTGGGCTAACAGGAGCCGTTATCCGCTCAGTAAGGAGTGTGATGCGCACGAGGATCGTATCCGTGGTGGTCGGTGCCGCCATATGCCTGGTCGCGTCCGGGTCGCCTCTGGGTGCCAGTGAGTCAGGTCGCCCAGCCGCCGCTGTGCCACAACCGAGTGTGGCTGAGACTGCGGCCTCGGATGCCCACCGGGCGGTGCTCGACCGCTACTGCGTTGCCTGTCACAACGAACGGACCCTGACCGCCGGGTTGGCGCTCGATTCGGCCGATCTGGCCGACGTCGGCGCACACGCCGAACTATGGGAGGGCGTGGTGCGGAAACTGCGGGCTGGGCTGATGCCGCCCTGCTTCGACTGTGGCCGGCACCGCGGTTCGGCGCGTGACGCCGAGGGTAAGCGGGTGGCGAGCCAACCCCGGACCGGGTCAGGATGATGCCGAGGCGACGCCCGTTCCGGAAGCGGTCCCTCATCCATAGTTCCTCGCAAGCGTCAGAGCGTGGTGTGCCCGACTGGCAGCCCGCCACTTGACGGGCACCGGTTCGGTGAGGCACTATCGTGCGATGGTAGGCGAACAAAAAGCGAACACGCATACATCATCAGCGACACCGAGCTTGTTCGACCTGGCGCCGCTCCGCCCCACCACACGGCGACTCGCCGACCTCATCCGAGAACATCGTGGCTCGGATCACTCAGCATCGCCGGGATTACCCGACGCGCGTCGTCGGGGCGACGATGCGAGCTATCAGGAGGTCACCTGCCGGTCTGCGCTGAACCGCGTGAAGGGGATGCCGTTCGCGTGGACGCTGAACCCGTATCGCGGCTGCACGCACGGCTGTCACTACTGCTTCGCGCGCCGCTACCAGTCACATCTCGAGCTCGACGCCGGCGACGAGTTCTCATCCGTCATCCTGGTGAAGGTGAACTTCGCGGAGGTGTTGCGGCGGGAGCTGGCTCGCCCCGCGTGGCGAGAGTCGCTCATCGGCCTTGGCACGGCCACCGACCCGTATCAGCCCATCGAAGGACACTACAAGCTGACGCGAGGTTGCCTCGAGGCTCTGGTTGACCATGCCGCGCCGGTCGGGCTCGTGACGAAGGGGCCGATGGTGGTCCGCGACCTCGACCTGCTGGTCGAGTTGTCGCGTCGGGCCGCCTGCACGGTGCACGTCAGCGTGCCGACGGTCGACGAGGACGCCTGGCGGATCCTGGAGCCAGGCACCGCGCACCCACTGCAGCGGCTGCGCGCGGTTCGCGTCCTGGCGGACGCCGGCGTCCAGGCGGGCGTGCTGATGGCGCCGATCGTGCCGGGTCTGACGTCACAGCCGGCAAAGATCGAACGTACCATCAAGGCGATTGCCGACCACGGTGCGCGGTTCTGCGGCGGCATGGTGATGCACCTCGAGGATGGCACTCGAGACCACTTCATGCGCTTTCTCTCGGAGTCGTTCCCAGACCTGGCGCCACGCGTGAGTCGACTGTATACGGACAAGTACGCGCCCAAGGCGTACCGAGATCAGGTGGATCGCGTCATGGAGCTGTTGCGTCAGCGGTATGGATTGGGGGGGCGGGAAAAACGCACAGCAACGACGGAACCCGACCGCGACCCGATCAGATCGCGGGTCGATCAACCGGGGTTCAGGTGGCAGGGGTGACCCCCCGGGGGCTACGTCTGCAGGCCTGATCGGGTCCTTACTGGTTCGGTGCCGCCGTCACCAGAATCTGCTCCAGGGCGGCGACAGGCTGAGTCGGACACAGCAGCAGGCACCCGGCGAGGGCGGCCGCCACCGCAGTGCTCGCGAGAGTCAGTCGGCGGGCGGCAGAATGTCTCGCGCTCATTGTCGTGGTGCTTCGCTGGGTGGCGGCTGGCGGGTCTGAAGACCCGCGGCTGCGTACGACTCCGGAGTCGCCAGTCGGTTGCCGCACCCCGCTGGGGTCACGGTCTGATCACGCCGATGTTGCCCTCAATGGAAATCGTCGTGCCATAGGGCGCCGACAGTTCCTGCAGGCGCGTGAGAATGCGCTGCGCCGTTTCGGGGGGCGCCACCCGCGGGATGCCTCGGTGTGCCATCCGCTCGGCTGCATACCGCAGCTCGACCGGGTGCAGGCGCACCTCTTCCAGCCGACCGTCGCTGAACTCGCTCAGCGCGATGAAGCTCTCGTACTTGGCCGGGAATGGGCAGCCGTCGCACGCGTCACGTTGCAGGTCACCGAGGCCCGACAACCCGTCTACATCTCGTTGGCGAACGAACTCTCCGAGCCCGTAGAAGATCGGCCGGTCCTCGTAAATTTCGATGCCGCGCACGACGTGGACACCGGTGCCCTGGAAGATGTCGGCCCCAGCGTCGATCGCCGCGCGTGCGAACTCCTCGAGGTAATTTGCCACGCTCGGGTTCGTGTCGAGATGCTCCGCTTCCGGGATTCCCGCGCCACGGTAGCCGCCACGAGTGTCGCGGAAATGATGAGAATGAATCGCGACGGTCAGGAAGTCTGACCGCATCTTGCCTTCCCGGACCGCCGCCAGCAGATCCCGGAGGTCGCGTTGATTCATCTCAAACGCGTAGTAAGGGTCAGCTTCGCCGGCCGGCGCCTTCCGGAACTGTTCGCCCAGCACCTGGATGTGGTCGTTGCTGTTGGCGCCGCGGGCGTAGAACCCGGTGCCATTCGGGAAACTGTCGCGGAGGGTTCGCACCGCCTCCCAGGCATCGGCGGGGGTCATGAAGAAGCGCGTCACATCCAGCGTGCTGTAACCGCCGACGCCAGGCCACTCGCCACGAGCCGGTCTGGCCGGGAGGGTGCCGGTCGCGGTGGTGGCGACCATCCCGACGCGTCCGGTATCGGCGGTGTAGAACCGGGCCGCGCGAGCCGCCGCGTAGGTGTTCCCGACGCCGGCATACTGGACTCCGACGCGGTCGAGGTGCGCGCTGGTTTCGGCCAGGCCCTCAGGGCCGAAATCGTTCCCATGGTTGTTGGGCCGGGCCACGAGGTCGAACCCCATGTCCTTCAGACTGTCGGCGGCGCCTGGTTCGGCGCCATGACCGCCCATCCGTGCCCCCGTGAACGTCCGGCCGTCCACGATGATGCCTTCGAGGTTGCCGGTCGTGACGTCGGCGCCACGGAGGAGATCCACCACCGAGGCGAACGACGGGTCTCTCATCATGTGGCCGAGGTCGTGCGCATAGATGAGGTCGCCCACCGTGGCGATCGTGAACCCATCATCGACCGTGGTGGCCAGCTCCGGGTTCTGCTGCATCCAGGCGGTGGTCGTGACTCCCAGCGTCATGAGGACTGCCAGCAACGTGCGACGGGTGAACATCAGGTGACCTCTCCAGAAGCGTGAGGGACGGCATCATAGCGCGACCGGACGACCGGCGCTATGTGGACGAGCGGCTGCGTTCGGGTCGACTCTCGAAAGACAGGGCGTCACGGGATACAGTAGTGCGGTCGGCGGCGACATCGGCTGGTCGATCACCCCGCTGAGTCCACGAGTCAGCCTTTGTGAGGAGGGCAGATGCGCGACATGCAGCCAAGTAGGCGACGGTTCCTGAAGAAGAGTGCGGCGGTGGCAGGCGTGGTCGCCTCCCCCCCGGCGCTCGCGCTGGCCGCCGAGTCCGCCAGCGCCGAGTCACTCCCACCCGCGGTCGTCGACAACAATTCCCTCGAGAGCGTGCTCTACGGTCAGCGTTCTCGCTTCGTCACCACGACGCGGGAGATCGAGGGGAGGAGTCACAATACGACCCCGACGACCCGGCCAAATCCCCAGCGCCCAAGCGCCCGCACGCCGTTGGCCGAGCTGGTCGGTACGATCACGCCGACATCGCTCCATTTCACGACGCAGCACTATTACGGCATCCCCGACATCAACCCGGACGAGCACAGTCTGATGGTCGAGGGGATGGTAGACCGTCCGTTGGTGTTCACGATGGACGAGCTACGGCGGCTGCCGTTCGTCTCGCGGATCTGCTTTCTCGAGTGCATCGGGAACCGGCCGAATCCCCGGGCCACGACCGTGGCGGGGACGCACGGCCGGACGGGGTGTAGCGAATGGACCGGCGTGCCACTGTCCGTGCTGCTCCGGGAGGCCGGACTCAAGAACGGAGCGCACTGGATCATCGCCGAGTCGTCGGACGGTGGCCGGCACACGAAGAGTGTGCCGCTCGCCAAGGCGCTGGACGATGTCCTCGTGGCGTATGGACAGAATGGGGAGCCCGTGCGTCCCGACCACGGCTACCCGTTGCGTCTTGTCGTGCCTGGGTTTGAAGGCGTCTACAACGTGAAGTGGCTGCGGCGCATCAAGGTCGTCGACCAACCCTACTTGTCGTTCCAGGAGCACTCCCGGTTCCTGACGCCGAACCCGAAGACCCAGCGGGACAGCTATGACTTCGGGCCAAACTCCGTGATCACAGCGCCGTCTGGCTCGCAGCAGCTTCCCGAGCCCGGCTCGTATGTCATCACCGGTCTGGCGTGGTCGGGCGGCGGCACCGTGCGCAAGGTGGAGGTCTCGACCGACGGCGGGCAGACCTACCAGGAGGCCCAGCTTGCCGGGCCTGTGCTGCCCAAGGCGCACACCCGCTTCTACTTGCCCTGGCGGTGGAGCGGCGAAGAAGCCGTCCTGCAGTCAAGATGTCTCGACGAGAAGGGGCAACTGCAACCGACGGAGGCCGAGTATGCGCGGTACTGGAATCTCACGCGCGCGCAGTTGTACGGCACGATCCAGAGCCAGCTCGGCCACTGCAATTGGCTTCAACCGTGGAAAGTGGGTCTCGATGGCACGGTCACTAATGGTCTGGCGCCGACCGATGTGGTTGTCGACGTACACGGCTAGCGCCGTCGCATTCGCGGTAGCGATGTCGGTGGGTGCGGCCGCCCTGGCGCAGGAACAGTCGTCGCCGTCCGGCCTGGGGCGCCCCCCGACCGCGGCGGAGCTGCGCGATGGCCTGGTCGGGCCCGACGGCGCGGATCTGCCTCAGGGAAGCGGCACCGCCGTCGAGGGGGCGCTGGTCTTCGCGGGCCGAGGCTGCACGACGTGTCACGGTCCAACCGGGACCGAAGGGCCGTCCGTGGCGCTGGTGGGCGGTCGGGTCACGAGCTTCTCCAACTACTGGCCCATCTCGCACTGGCCGTTCGCGCCGACCATCTGGGACTATATCCGTCGCGTGATGCCATACGACCGGCCCGGCATCTTGACGGTCGATGAAGCGTACGCCGTGACCGCGTTCCTGTTGTACAGGAACGGCATTATCGGGGAACACGACACCATGGATGCCCGAAGCCTGGCCGCGGTCGAGATGCCGCATCGGGACGACTACCAGCGGCCGGAGCCGTGGACGCCGGACACGCCACGAGGGTTCGAGATCGTGCCGGCACGGTGAGCCGGATCCCACCGCCGTCACATCGTGGTCGCCTCTTTCTCGCCTGACCAGAGGCGATGCGCCGACCGCCCCCTTTCAGAGATCAGGACCCACCGCATGTTCCCCGTCGAGCCGTCGCGGAGGTCACCACGCAAGACCGCTGTGATGGCCCTGCTCCTCGGATTGGTCATCGGGTTGCCCTTGGGTGAGGGCCTGGCTCGGCTCGCGTTCGAGCCCCTGGACTACCTGCTTCCGGAGCGCGTGCCAGACGATTTGCTCGGATTTCGCGTCGCGCCCTACTCGGGACGCCACGACGCCTGGGGCTTCCGCAATCGCCGCGTGCCGGAGCGGGTCGACATCGTGACGATCGGGGACTCGCAGACCTACGGGTGGGCGAGTCGCTGGCGCGGAGCGTGGCCGACACGGTTGGAGGAGCGCGGCGGGGCGTCGGTCTACAACATGGCCATGGGAGGGTTTGGTCCTGGTCAGTACCTTGCGCTGATGGACCACTACGTCCCGCGGCTCGACCCGACGTGGGTCGTGCTCGGACTGTTTCCGGCGAACGACCTCATCGGTGCCTGGCAGTGGGTCTACTCTGACGGTCGGAACCCTGAATTGCGGGCGCCCAGCGATGGGAGCGTACCGGCGACTCCGACGGCGGCCGCTGGCCCGGCGCAGACCGGCCCGAGCGCGGTCTCGGTGCGCCGCTGGCTATCAAGTCACAGCGTGTTCTACCGTGCCTCAATGCACACGATCGTCGGAGAGTGGGCGCGGCGGGCGGAGCACGCCATCGCGGCGTCGGCTACCGCCGGCGTGCTGGCCGTCAACGATGCCAATCTCGGCGTGCACACCCTTCTGCAGCCTCTCCTCTATGCGCCCGCGCTAGATCCGGCGGACTCACGTGTCCGCGCCGGCCTTGCGGTGACGATGCGCGTGCTCGCGCGATTCCGCGATCTGTGCCGTGTCTCCGACCTCCGCTGCACGGTTGCGATCGTGCCCAGCAAGGAGCGTGTCTACGCCGAGGTGGCGCTGGCGCAGCCGTCACCGCGCCACGCCGACTCGCTGTCGACGCTAGTGAGGAACGAGGGCGCGATCGTCGACACGCTGACGGACGAACTCGAGGACCTGAGGTTGCCGTGGGTCGATCTTTTCCCGGTCCTGAAAGCTGGCGTCGGCAGCGGAATCTACCAGGCGAATCGCGACATCCACCTGAGCGAACGCGGCAACGAGCTCGTCGCAGAGGCGATCTGGGAACACATCGAATCTCGGGGTGGCGTACCCAGCGGTGAGACGCCGCTCGGATCGACGCGCGCCCCATGGCGACGTCTCCGCCACGGCGCTGGCGCGTCTGCGGTTCATCGCGTGGGCTAGGGACTTCGTCACCGACCCGGCCGGGTTCCCCTACGTCGAGGAGTACCCTCGCGTGCAGCGCACCGGACTCGCGATTGGATTCCTGCTGTCGTGCGTCGCCTTCATCCTCGCGCTCGTGCTGCTACTACGGCTCGCGCGTGATGACCTGCCGGACGACGCCGCGGCTGGAGCGCTGGTGCTATTGGGTGCCTACCCATTCGCGATCTTCTTTGGTGCCGTCTATACCGAATCGCTCTATCTACTGGCCGCCGTGGCCACGATCTACTACTTCCGCCGACGGGCGTTCTGGCTGGCCGCGGTCTGGGGCGTGTTCGGGGCGCTGGTCAGGCCGAACGGGTTCTTTCTGGCGGGGCCGCTGGCCCTGGCGGCGGCCACCGTGTTCGTGCCCCGGCTTGCCTGGGGACGACCGGTGTTCGTGGTCGGTCGCACGTCGCCGCGGGGGTCCTCCGGTGTCGGCTCGGAGCGGTTCATCCCGGCCGCTGTGGCGCTGACCCCCGTATTGGGAATGTTGGTGCACTCGGCGTCGCTGTGTACCCTGACCGGGCGGCCGTTCGCCTGGTTCGATGCTCACGCCGCGTGGGGACGGAGCGCGGCCGGCGTGTGTTCATTGGTGGCCGACCATGGCGGCTACCTGCTGGACCACGGCGTGTCCGGCTACATCGTCGGACGCCCCTACGACGCGCTGAACCTGCTCCCGACGATTCTGGCCGGTGCGCTGGTCTGGCCGGTAACCCGGCGATTCGGCATCCTCTACGGAAGTTTCCTCGCCGTGAACCTCGCCGCCCCCCTGCTGTCGGGCAGTCT
>Ga0066376_10002790_pt1 | contig 16069 bp, 15 predicted proteins | sample Knorr_S15_td_Bot_FD_77009 | JGI IMG/M metagenome (GOLD analysis project Ga0066376, IMG submission 77009) | Marine microbial communities from Southern Atlantic Ocean transect - Knorr_S15_td_Bottom_ad_5009_LV_A | ecosystem: Environmental > Aquatic > Marine > Oceanic | place: Southern Atlantic... | reverse complement strand
TGGATGAAGATGTGTGTCGGCATGTGCCGGGCGTGCGCCACCAACGGCGCGATCTCCGCATACCGCAACGCCGCCGGCAGGGCCAGCGGCGCGTGAATCGGGTCGTCGAACGCGTGAATCGTGTAGTGCGGCGCCCCCGGGTGGTTCGGGTTCCGCTGGAACACCGGTACCGCCAGCGACGCGGCCAGCATCTCGTATCTGTAGCTCCGGTCGTCCAGGGCGCGCGCCCCGCTCAGCGTCGCCACGGCGGCAAACGTGGCCACCTCGTCGTCGTTCGGAAATTGTTCCGCGAGCCTGAGCATCGCCTCCATATAGGCGACCCGTCGGTCGTCGTAATCACCCTCGCCCCAGAGTGTCTCGACCGCGTCGAGGAAGCCCTTCTCTCGCGCGGTCGGCGCCTTCGCGCTCCGCTCCTCCCGGGTCGCGCCCAGACGTTGCAGCACCGCCCGGGGGTTTTCGTCATCGGGGCTGCCGAACAGCGGGTGGTTGTAGCAGAGCGTTTCGCCCCAGTAGGCCATGGCGAAATCAGGGTCGAGCTGCTGTGCCGCCTGGAACTCCACGATCGCCTGTTTCCAGCCGAAGCTGTGCAGAATGGCGACTCCGCGGAGGAAGTGCCGCTGGGCCTCGGGGGCGCCGGACGTGGGAAAGTTGAGCGAGCCAACGCTGTCGAACTGCGCCTGGGCGGGTACCCCGGCGAACAACAGCGTGAGGGCGGCGGCGACGACCAGCAGTCGTTTCATCTGAGTACTCCTTGGGCGCGGATGACGAGTCCAGCTCACCGCGATGTGTGCGAACGGCCGCGCAGGCCGGTGGGACCGAGCCGAAGTCCCAAGAATAGTCGCAAGCCCGCCGTGCCATCAAGAGGAGGCCGTCCGATTTCCTACGGGCGCGGACCTATCACGACCCGGGCGAGGCTCGTCGGCTCAGCCTCCAACTCGACACCCCCCTCCGGCATCTCGCCGACCGACAGCATGTAGGCCATCACATCGACGTTCTCCTGATCCGTCAGTGAGTTGGGGTTGTCCTCCGGCATGGTGGCTCGGGTGTAGGCGAACAGGGTGGCGAGCGACCGTCCCTCCCAGATGCGGAGGAACCGTGCCCGCGCCAACGGCGGAGTAGACCGCATATCCGGATCGTCTGGCGCGCCATTCAGCCGGTGGCCGTGACAGAACGCACAGGCGCCTGTGTACACCGCCTCCCCGCGGGTGGCTTGTGCCTCCGTGAAGACGCCGTCCCACACGGAGGCCATCGAGTCGGTGTCGTCCACGCCCTCGAGCACCGTCGTCACCTCTTCTGTGGTCACCCCGCCAAACTCGTTTGCCCACGCATTGCGGATGTAGTGCGCCAGCGACGCGATGTCCTCCGCGGCCAGCGCGGGAAACGGAGGCATGCGGCTCGTGCCGATGGTGATACTCTGGACGATTCGCGCCGCGTTTCCGAGCTGGTCATTGCCGCTTAACGCGGGGAACGTCGGCGGGTCGCCGGCGCCTGAGTCCTGGTGACACAGCGCGCAGTGCTGCTGGTAGAGTTGCTGCCCGGGCTCGGATCCCGGCTGTGCGACGGCTGCCGGTGCGATGACGCACGCGAGACCGAACGCGGCGAGCTTCAACATCGGTGGCGTGCCCATGCGCTAGTAGGGCAGGAATCAGATCCAGATGTCAGCATCGGAGAGTTCCCGGTCAACCGCGAGATCCGCCCGTATGGTGACATCGGCCTGCAGGTCACAGTCGCGGCGGAAGGGGAAATACTTCTTGCCGGAGACAAAGAGGGTGTACGCGCCTGCCGGCACTCTCACCTGCGCCACCCCCTGCTCGTCGGTGAGGGTCTTGTAGGGGTGAACGACCACCTTGGCCCCTTCGACGGGCGTCTGACGGTCCGCGTCGACGGCGACGACCGTCAGGAGGCACTCGGGGGTGGGAACGGCTCGCACGCCAAAACGGGCGACACCCTCGGCATGCGGAATCTCCAGGGCGTTCGCCGGAGCCGTAGCCTCCCAGGTATAGAGCCCCTGCGTGTCCGGGGCGCTCAACTCCACCTGCACATAGTGGAGCCCGGCTGTGTCAGGCCATGGCTCGCGGCCCGTGGTGGCCGACGCCCGCGGTGTCCCGTCGTGGTCACGCACCTCGACCGTCCACCCGTCGGGCCGGCACGCCGACGAGCATTTGACCCCCACCTTCAGCGTGAACGTCTCGCCGCATTCGATGGTCGCCGGCACGTCCCACACCACCACCCGTGTGTCGTGCGGTTGGCTCTCGGCCGTGGTCTCGTCGTCTTCAGCCATAGGTGGGGCTAGCTTGACGGCTCTTCGACGGCATGGGTGCCGGCGATATAGCCGTGGACGTGACCTTTGCCCAGGCCATGCTTGTTGAACCCTCCCACGGCCTCGCCCCCCGCATAGAGACCGGGAATGACCTGGCCCTGCATGTCCACGACCTGCTGTCGGCCGTTGACCCGGAGGCCGCCGTAGGAGTCGTGCCAGATCACCATGATCGAGAGCGCGTAGAACGGTGGCGTCATGATGGGGCTCATCGGAGCCTCCGCTTCGCGCTCGAATTCAGGATCGGCACCGGTCTCCACGTAGCCGTTCCAGGTGGCCACGGTCTCGGCCAGGTACTTCAGCGGCATCCGCTGGAACTCATGGCCGGTGTACATCTGTTCGGCCAAATCTTCGATGGTATCGGCGCGGAAGAAGTACCCGTTGTCCGAGACGAAGGGGTAGCGCAGCTCCCACCCGTTGCGCTCGACCGCATCCTGATCGAAGACCGCCCAGAGCGGCCCCGAGTAGTAGTCCGGAGCCTCCGACCCCTCGTTCATTGCCAGCGCGGCATCGAGACCGTGGTCGTAGTTGTACATCTCCCGCACCCACTCCTTACGACAGTTGCGCCAGTCGAGCGGCGTGTGCGTGAGCCCCCGCCCCGGAGCGCCACCATCGCCCGGGTACGCGCTGGGACCGGGCCGTCGGGGCAGACGGACCTCGTTGAAGAAACGCTTCCCGACCTGGTTCACGGCGATGAGCTCTTCGAAGCCCGCGTTGCCGACATTGAATCCGGCAGAACCGCGGAAACCGAACGTCGGATGACCGGGCATCATGCCGGTATAGGCATCGCGGGTCCCGAGGCGGGTCGAAATATGGAACGTGGTGAAGTACGAGAGGTTCTGCTGCATGCCGGCCAGGTTCGCGCCGACCCGCAGGCCGGCGATGAGCGCGGAGCCGTCCTGACCCCCAGGGCCGAGCAGGGTCTGACCACTGGTCGGGAAGGCCGGCTCGCGCAAGGCGGGGTAGAACATGCTGCGGACCTCTGGGTTGCCCGCATGACCGCCGCTGGCGAGGATGACGGCCTGGCGGGCCTTGATGGTCACCGTGTCCCGCCGCTCGTCGATATTGCCGTTCTGCCACAGGCTTTGCAGAACCTCGCCGGTCTCGGGGTGCTGCCGCGGCGAATAGTGCGCCGTGATCCCGAGCACCCGACCCGAGAAGGGTTCCTCGCGCACGATCTCGTCGAAACGCCGATGCAGCATGAACTCGACGCCCTTCTCTCTCGCCGAGAACTCCAGCGACCGGGAGAGGGCCGCACCATTCGCCACGGCGTTGGGTCCCACTGAGCGGCTCGCGTTGTTCATCTGCACGGGGGCAAACGCACTCGAGCGCTCACGATCGGCGACGCCCGCGTCTTCGGCCGTGATGGTTCCCGCCTTGATGTCGGTCTTGTCGCCCAGCATGAGGAAACAGGTCGCCAACCGCGCGCGCGACAAGCCTCCTCCGCCATGCGTGCCGCGGACCCTCGAGAACCGGACGTAGTTGTCGATCAGGAACTGCCGGGTCGCCGGACAGTTCTCGGCCCACGCCCGCGCGAGCTCGCGTTCGTTGTACCGGTAAGGGCTTTGGCCCTTGGGGTCGACGATCGACCAGTCGGTGATGTCCGTGAAGAGCAGGTCGATGCTGTCGTCCAGCTCCTCTGGGTCCTCGGCGGGGTCCACGGTGACGAGCCCCTCCCGGTCTTGCTCGCCCTTCATGTCTCGCTGCTGTACCGGGTCGCCCCCGCCGAGCGACATTCGTCCCGCGCTGTGCAGCATCCGGCCACCGAGGTCGAAGTTCTGATCGACCACCAGCACGCTGGCCCCCAGATCCTTCGCACGAATCGCGGCGGTCAGGCCCGCGCACCCACCTCCCGCGATCACGATATCGACGTCGTAGTCCCAGGCCGTCGGCTGGGCGCCTGTCTCGGAGCCCTGCGCGTGCGCCGCGTCTGACCCCAGCAGCGCGCCAGAACCCAGCCCGGCGGCCACTCCGGTCTTGACGAAATCTCGCCGGTTCAGACCCTTCTCTGTCTCGAGCTTCGGATCGTGCCCGGGGTGGTCGCCTTTTGTCGCCATGTCTGTTTCTCTCCGCACAGGCCGCCACGACAACGCCTGACCGAGTCAGCCGGCGATCCAAAGCCGTGACGCTCGACCACCCTAGCGCGGGACGCAGCGCTCCTGCAAACGCTTCCCGGTATTAGCGGCGCTCGGCTTCTCCGGTCATGGGGACGAACAGCACCGGCAGCAGGTTGCGCCGGGTGATCCCGTCGTCGCCGCGGGTGATCAGGGTCAGTGACTGTCGGTCCTGGCCCACCGGAATCACCATGCGGCCCCCCGGCGCCAGTTGGGCGATGAGCGGCTCGGGCACGTGGTCCGGGGCCGCGGTGACGATGATGGCGTCGAACGGGGCCGCGTCTGGCCAGCCCTGGTATCCGTCACCCACCCTGGTCTCGACATTCGCGTGGCCCAGGTCGGCCAGTGTCTCGCGGGCGCGCACACCCAGCTCGGGCACGATCTCGATGGAGTAGACCTGTGCGGCCAGCTCGGCGAGGACCGCCGTCTGGTAGCCCGAGCCGGTCCCGATCTCCAGCACCCGTGTCTCCTCCGTCAGCTGGAGCGCCTGGGTCATGAAGGCCACGATGTAGGGCTGCGAAATGGTCTGGCGATAGCCGATCGGAAGCGGACGGTCCTCGTAGGCCGCGTCTCGCTGGGGGGCCGGCACGAAGCGGTCGCGAGGGACCCGGCGTATCGCGTCAATCACCCGTGGGTCGGTGATGTCGCGAGCCAGCAGCTGCTGCTCGACCATGTCCAAACGCTCAGGCCTCCGATCCGCGCGTGATTGCCGAGGGCGGCGCTCCGGTGCCCCGACGGTCGCGGCGATGTCGACCGACGGGGCGTGGCCGGCAGCCCACAAGAGTCCGAGCAGCGCGGCAGCGACCGTCCGGCCGAGCCGCGCCCACATAGGCTGATCCCGTCTCACGCCTCTGTTCATGCTCTTTGTGGTCACCGTCCGCCAGACACACTCCGTGCACAGAGTCTACTCGGGACTGAGCACTCGCCTTGACCTGGACTCTCAGGAGAGGCATTCTCGGCCCGACGTGTTCGGCAAGGTGCGCGACGGTCTTACAAACGGAGAGAGCAGCCAATGAAACAAGCACTGGTCAAGACGCTAACCTGTGTAGCCGTCGCTGTGCTGTGTGGCACGCCCCAAGCCGTTCTGGCCCAGGAGGGCACCCGGCTCAACAAGCTGATCGAGCTGTTCGAGAACGACCAGTCCGCGTTCGGCGTCTTGTCGTTCGACTACTCCTTGAACAATGCCCGCGCGATGGCAACCTCCGGTCTCGATTTCGTATTCATCGACATGGAGCACGCGCCGTTCGACGTCGAGCGGTTGCGGCTGTTCTTGCTCGGCATGACCAACAAGCGAGCGATCAACGAGAGCGGCACCCTGCAGCCGGACGTGGTGCCATTCGTGCGCATTCCCGCCGCGGGCGGGGCGGAGGAGTTGATCGCGCAGGCCAAGCAGGTACTGGACGTCGGTGTCTTCGGCATCTTCTTTCCGGCGATTCACACGCGGGAAGATGCCGAGCTGGCGGTGAGAGCGACGCGCTACCCGCAACTCACTGGAGCACCGGATTATGAACCGCCGGGCCTGCGCGGTCGCAATCCATCCAACGCACAGTGGTACTGGGGCATTCGTGACTATCACGCGAAGGCGGACGTCTGGCCACTCGACCCGCAGGGCGAACTGCTGTCAATGATGTTCATCGAATCGGCAGAAGGCGTGGAGAACATCGATGACATCATCACGGTCCCTGGATTGGGTGCCATCTTCATTGGCCCGTCCGACCTGAGCACGTCGATGGGCTACGCGAGTCCGGCGGCTCCCGAAGTCGAAGCGGCTATCCAGACGGTGCTGCGGGCCTGTCTCGACAACGATGTCCCCTGCGCCATCACCACCGGTGCGGGTTCGGTGCAACAGCGGATCAATGAGGGCTTCCGCTTTGTCACCGTCGGTGCCGATGGAGGTCTCAATGCCGGTGCGAGCAATGCGCTGCGGCTAGGACGGGAGGCAGCCGGTCGCTAGGTTTCCTGCCGAGGTGCCCGTCTGGACGGCGTTGCTTCGTCGGTCGCCCCCGCCCGGCCGGGCGGGGCGGCCGCCTGGCTGCTCCCTCGTCGCGCCTTGCCAGTCGAACACCTCGGTAGGAAACCGCTCTTCGTTATTTTCAGCCGCCTGCTAGGGTTTGAGTTGGGATACGGCGCCTGGAGAACAGCCTAGGGCACGGGCACCAGCGTTTTCAGCTCCTCGAACCAGTTTTCGACGACGATGATCTCAGGCAGGTGCCGGCTTCCTCGACGCTGTTCACTTTGATCATCAGAAAGCGCTTCCCGTCCGGGGACACGTCGTAGAAGCGGAAGTTGGGGTTGAGGACATACGCCGTGCCATCGAACAGGACCTCCGGATTGACGTGCGCGAACGTCGCGCCCTCGCCGCGGACCGGCACCGCCACCAGACTCGACGCTGGGTCCGTGTAGAACAGTTCCTGTCGGTCTGGGTCCGGGCTCCATACCGGCTGGGTGCCCCCGGTGGTCGACACTTGCCACTTTCCAGCGTCCACGTCGGGAAACGGTCGCACGTAGATTTCGTTCCGCCCCGACTCGTCGGCTTGGTACGCGATCCAACGGCCGTCGGGGGAGAACGCGGCAGCCCGCTCGTTGGCGTTGCTGGCCAGCAGCTCTTCGACCACCCCGTCGCCCTCCAGCGCCATCCGCTTGAGGCCGGTTTCCTCAGCGGTATCGGTCTGCATCACGACGTACTGCGCATCCGGAGAGACCGCAAGAGGGTAGATTCCCAGTGGATGGTCCGTCAGCCGGTCGACACTGCCGGTGCCGTCGGCCGCCTTGGCGAACACCTGGATCGTGCCCTCACGCCGAGACCCGAACAGCACCCGCTGACTATCCGGCGTCCAGATGGGTTCGTCGTCGATGGCTGGTTCGAAGGTGAGCCGGGTCAGCGTCTCCCTGGCGAAGTCCCACGTCCAGATGTCACCGGCCTGCTGCTCAAAGATTTCGATCGCCACTCGCGTACCGTCGGGCGCGACCCGGGGAACAGCGTAGCGGCCCGGCTCCGTGGCCAAGGCCTCTTCCGTTCCGTCTCGATCAACCCAGACCAGCAACCGATTACTGATATTGAGGGAGCCCGCCAGATACATCAGGGTCCCATTCTTCGCGACCGCCGCCTGGTCATACCCACTGTTGTTGCTGACTGGGACGTCTTCCAGCACAGGCACCGGCAACCCGGTGACCTCTTGTCGATCGGCATCGAACGGGACCGCCCAGAGAGCGTTGTCGCGCGCAAAGATGATCAGCTCGAGGACTAGCGCCCTTGACTTACCGCCATCAGCCTCTTCCATGCCGTAGATGCTGCCGATGTTGGGATGGTTCAGCGACGCCAGTACTTTGGCTTCACGCTCGAAGCGAGCCAGCCGGTCTGGGTCGGCGGTGAACGCCTCGGGCAGCACCTTCAGCGCCACGTCCCGGTCGAGCTTCGTGTCCCTTGCTTGATACACCTCGCCCATCCCGCCTTCGCCGATCTTGGCGGAGACCTCGTAGACGCCGAGACGGCTTCCGGCACCCAGCGTCACGCGTCGACCTCGTCCGACTCGCCCAGCACCTCGTCGAGCAGATCCAGGAGGTTCATGTCCGTGGCGGTCTGTCGCACGGTCGCCACTTCGTCCGGGGTCGCTCCGGCGAGTATCCACCTGAGGTCGCGGCGGCTGCGATGGCTCCCGCGATGAATCCAGACGAGCTTCGACAACGCCGCGTCCGTTCGCGCGGCGAGCGGCAGTGTGACCCCGGGGAACACCTCGGTGGGTACCGACCGGTCAAGCTCGCCGGGAATCAAACAGCGCACATACAGGTCCAGTTTGATGACCTGCTCGAGGTCCAGCAGCTGAAACATCCGTCGGGACTCGATGCCCTCGCGGGCAAGCGCCTTGCTGAAGTAGAACCCTGCACTGGTCAGCGCGTCGAGGAACTCCTCGCGGACCGCCAGCACCTGGTCATGGTCAAGGACCAGATCCACGTCCTGGGTCATACGCGGTTCTCCGTAGACGACCGACGTGAGGCCTCCGGTCAGATGAAAGCGGACGTGGAAGCGGTCGAGGACATCGACGAGCTTGGTGAGCGTCGGCTGGAAGCCGTCAGCGGGCAGCACGGGTGCGTAGCTCGTCGATCAACCGTCGCGCCTCCCGATCTGAGCCGTACTGACGTAGCGCGACCTCCCACTTGAGCCTGTCTCCGGTCAGCGGGCCTTTGGTGGCGACGATCGAACGGGCCAGAAGCCCGCGGGACCAGGCCAAGAGCGATTCCGCTCGGCCGATCCGCTCCTGCGCGGTCATGGCTTCGACCCGAGCCCGGTATTCGTCGCTGAGCGTCATGGCGGGCACCGCGTCGGCGCGCGGGGCGAGCGTCCCTTTCGACCTGTCTCGTCTGTGGATACTCCCAGATTATCGCACACCGGCCCCGAGAGGCCGGGATCAGCGTAGGGGTTCGAGTTCGTCGATGGTCGCGGCCCGCTCCAGTGGTCGAAGGTGAAGGCTTCCGCGGCTACTCGTAGTCTTCGGCCGCAAGCGACAGCCGTACCACCTCCACGTCGTTCCGCACGACGACGTGTCGGTTCGCGAACGCTGGATGCGCCCACAGCACCGCGCGGTCGTCCCACCGGCCGGAGGCCCCACCGCGGGTGCGGGTGGTCGGTTCCAGCAACAGGGTCCGGTCGACCTCTTCGTACCCGGCCCGCGTGAATCGGGCGATGATCAGCTCGCCCGTCTCGTTGGTGACGAACCAGCGGTCGCCGTTCTGGACCAGGTACGAATTCGCCCAGCGCTCGTTCGGCGTCAGCCGGTCGGTCGACCAGAGTCGCGTGCCGGTCGCCGCGTCGACGCCGCGGAACTCACCGTAGCTGCTGAGACCGTAGATGGTGTCGCCCGAGACCACGGGCGTCGACAGCGTCGCCCCCTGCGGCGGACGGTCGGTCCGGTTGGGGTTCGCGCCGTCCCAGAGCAGGCGCGCCTCCGGGCGGTCGGGATTGAGCGCCAGCATCAGACCGCCGTTCTCCACCTGCGTGACGAGCAGATACCTCCCGCTCCTCACGGGTGACCCGATCGTCAATCCGCTGGGGACCGAGAAGTCGTGCTGCCACCAGATGGCCCCAGTGGCCGGATTGAGCGACGTCACCGCCGCAGCGTGCCAGACAATCACCTGCCGCACGCCGCCGGCGGTAATCACGATCGGCGAGGAGTAGCCCGGCTCCGACGTCGTCTCGATCGCGCGCCACGCCTCTGCGCCCGTCGCCGTGTCGAACGCCACCACCATCGCATCCGGCTCACCGCCGAGCACGACGATCAGGTGGTCGCCCTCGACCAGGGGCGACTGGGACACGCCGAAGACCGGCACGGTCACCCCGAAGTCGGCGACGGTGTCCACTCGCCAGATCAGGTCTCCCGTCGCGGTCTCGAAGCACGACAGCATGCCGGCTGCGCCCAGAACATAGACCTGGTCGCCGTGCACCGTCGGCGTGGCCCGGGGACCGGTCGCAAACTTGACGTTGATGTTGCGGTAGGTCGCCGGCCATTCCCGCGTCCACAGCTGCGCGCCGCTCGCCTCATCGAGCACGACGAGTCGCTCGTGGCCGTCCAATGTGCGGCTCCCGGGGGTTTCCTGGTAGTCGAGGACGAAGACGCGACCGTCCGCCACGGCCGGCCCGGCGAAGCCGCCGCGCACCGGCGCCCGCCATTTCACGATGAGGCCGTCGTCGGCGAAGCGCTCGACGAGGCCGGTGTCACGCCAGACCGCGTCCCGGTCCATGCCGCGCCATTGCGGCCAGTCTTCGGCGTCGAGCGCGAGCGTGGCCAGCGCGACGACGGCGCACGTGACGGCCATGGCCATCCGGCCCGGGGGGTGACGGTTAGACATCGGCTACTCCACGTCAGTTCGTCGGCACGAGACGTTCGAGTTCCTCGAACCAATCCAACACCACCATCAGCCGCTGTGGTTCGATCAGCTCGAGCGACACGACGTATGTGCCGTCGGGCGAGATGGTCCAGGAATTGTCCAGGCCGTCGAAGAGCTGAATCGGGTCGGAGAAGGTCAGCTCCGAGCCGTTGTCGGTGACCCTCACTTCCATCGCGCGAGTGCCCTGTCGGTAGACGATGCGGTCGTCGGCCATCCAGATGGGTTCGCGACCTCCGTCGCGGCTGATCCGCTGGACCCGGTCGCTGGCCTCGTCCCGCCGGGGATAGGCGCGCACGTAGACCTCGGCGCCAAACTCGTCAGAGTCGTACGCAATGTGCCGCCCGTCGGGTGAAAACGATCCGAATGCCTGATTCGCAGGAGCGCGTAGAAAGGGCTCGGGGTTGTCAGGGTCGTCCTCAGCGTAGACCCAGAGGTCAAACCCGGCGTTGGGATCCGTAGATATGAGGTACTTGCCCGACGGGTGGGAGGCGCGCGCGTGTTTGACGCGCTCATCGACGAACAGCGGTCTCGCCGGGGCGCTGGCGTCGGCCGGGCGGATGAGGAGATCGCCCGCACCGATGGTTTCCGTGGTCCACACAATGGAGCGGCCATCGGTCGACCAGGTCGGCATTTCGTTCCAGCCGTCATCCTGTGCAATGGCTTGGAAGTTGTCGCGCTCCATGTCGTACATCCAGACATCAAAGCCGCCGCCGCCGACGGCGGGGAACATGTTCATCACGAGCTGCCGGCCGTCGGGCGAGATGCGCAGGGTCCCGGTGTAGCGGCGGCGCTCGTCCGTGAGTGGCTCGCGACGACCGTCGGGCCAGATCTTGACCATCGTCCGGTCGAGCTCGTCCGGACCGGTCAGGTAGGCGAGCACGCCGTTGTCGGAAATGGCGAAGCTGCCGCGTCCGGTGACGGCGTCGACCTTGAGGTTGTCGAGGATCTGGCGCGGCTCTCCGAGCTCGAGCGTGTCGAGGTCGAAGGTCCGGGCAAACAGATAGTGTTCTCGCGCGTAGACTAGGTGTCCCGTGGGCGCGTAGTGACCGCCGTGGCCGTTGTGGAAGAGTACGTCTCGCTCGCCGGTCTCCGGGTCGGCGACCGCGATGAACCAGTTGTCGTCCCAGCCGCTGTAGAGAATCCTGCCATCGGGGAGGAGCTGGGGCTGGGTATGGCCCACTTCGTTCAGGCTCGGGTCGATCTCGATGACCGACACCGGCTCGCTGCCGGGCGCGGCAGACACGGCGAGGACGTTGCTCGGCCAGGCTGGGACAAACAGAATGCGGTCGTCCGGCGCCCAGGAGGCGCCGAACAGGTCGGGGGCGCCGGGTGCCGTAATGCTGTCGAGGTTGCCGCCCGACAGCAGGCGCCGCAGGAGGACGTTGTTGGCCATGTAGGCGATGGAGTCTCCGTCCGGCGACAGGAGCGGATGCGTGGCCCCTTCAGTGCCGGCGATCGCCACGCCCCCGCCCGGTTCGTCGAGGTCGTAGAGGGTGAACGGCCCGGTGCCGGTGTCGACGACGATGTGCCGACCGTCGTCGGAGATGTCGATGAAGTTGACAAAGATGCCGGTCTCGCTCGTGGCCGTGGGGAGCGCGAGCTCCAGGTAGGACGTGCGAGTTGTGTCGGTCGGTCGCGTTCCGCTCCAAACGGCGAGTCCGGTCGTAACAACCAGGCCCAGTGCGGCCAGGGTCGCGGGCAAGGGGCGCTGCCAGAGCTGAAGCTGAGCCGGCGCAGCGGGTTCGGGCGGGGAGCGAGCGGTAGTCTCGAACCCGCCCTCCAGCGCCAGACGCACGTCGCCGATGTCGCGTATCCGCTGGCGGGGATCTTTCTCGAAGCAGCGATGCACATAGGAGCGGAGGACGGGTGGAACGCCTGCCGGTGAGCATTTCGTAGAGGACAGCGCCGAACGCCCAGATGTCGGCACGCTTGTCGACCGGCTTCCCGCGCGCCTGCTCGGGCGACATGTAGGCCGCCGTGCCCATGATCACGCCCATCTGCGTGGCCGCGGCGGTCAGGGTTGGCGACTGATCCGGATCACCTTCGGGATGCGGGTCGAGCGCTTTGGCCAACCCGAAGTCCAGCACCTTGACGGTGCCGTCCTCACGCACCTTGATGTTGGCGGGCTTGAGGTCCCGATGGATCACTCCGGCCTCGTGCGCCGCTTCGAGGGCTTCGGCGATCTGCGTGGCGATGGAGAGCGCTTCATCGAGCGGGATGCCGCCGTTTTCCTTCGAGCGTGCTGCAATCAGGTCCGCCAGCGTCGGACCCTCGATGAGCTCCAGCACCAGCGCTCTCACCCCCGCCGCCTCTTCCAGCCCGTAGATGCTGCCGATGTTGGGATGGTTCAGCGAGGCCAGCACTTTGGCTTCGCGCTCGAAGCGTGCGAGCCGGTCGGGGTCGGCGGTGAACGCCTCGGGCAACACCTTCAGCGCCACGTTCCGGTCGAGCTTGGTGTCGCGGGCCTGATACACCTCGCCCATGCCGCCTTCGCCGATCTTGGCGGAAACCTCATACACGCCGAGCCGGGTGCCGGGGGAGAGTGCCATGGAGAGTCGGTGGATTATATCGGCGGGGAAGTCGTCACGGTCCACATGGCGACCGTTGCCAGTGTGCCGATCACGTTGAGGACGGTCATGCTGAACTCCCTATCCCCATAACTTGCGGCTGAATGGCTCGACGCGACCACGGTCGTACAGCAACGGATGGTCGCAATCTTCGGCCTGCAAGAGCGGCCCGTCGATGTCGACATACTTGCAACGCTGCGCGATCACATAGGCCGGCGCCATGGCCAGCGACGATCCGAGCATGTTTCCGACCATGAGGTCGAAACCCATGGCTTGCGCCTGTTCGGCAAGTGCGAGGGCCTCCGTGAGTCCGCCAGTCTTGTCGAGCTTGATATTGATGAGCTGGTACAGGCCGTCAAGCCGGTCGAGATCTGCCCGCGAATCGCAGGATTCGTCGGCACACAGCGGAAGCAGTGACCCGTAACCGCGAAGCGCCTCGTCGTCGTCGGTGGCCAGAGGCTGCTCGATCATCTCGACCCCCAGGGCCTTGAGTCTGGCCGAATATGTGTCGAGATCGCCGACCGTCCACGCCTGGTTGGCGTCGATCACGATGGCGGCCTCGGGGGCACCTCGCCGAATGGCAGTCATCTGCTCGATCGGGTCGCCGATACCCACTTTCACCTTGAGAATCGGGAAATCGCGGTGCTCGGCCGCGTCTTGTTCCATCTGCTCCGGCGACGCGAGGCCCACCGTGTAGACGGTGGTCACCGCGTGCGGTTGCCGGTCGAGCATCTGCCACACGCTTCGCCCGGACCGCTTTGCTTCGAGGTCCCAGAGCGCGCAGTCCACGGCATTGCGCGCGCCACCGGGCGTCATGATCTGCTGCAACTCGTCGCGGCCGATGCCCGAGGCAATGTGTGGCACGACCGCCTCGATTTGCGCCGCGATGGATGCCACGCTGTCGCCTTTGTAGGACGCCCCGGCTGCCTCGCCCATTCCCGTGTGCGTGCCATCCCCGATGCGGCAGATCACTGTGTCGGCATGCGTGTGTGCCTCACGCGAAATTTTGAACGGCTTTCGCAGGGGCCAGCTCTTCACTTCGAGCGCGGTGTCGTATCGCACGGTGTCCCCGGTTAGAAGTGTGCGTCCAGATAGTCAACGAGCGGTGCAACGCCGGTCGCGACCGGGTCGACACATGGCAATCCCGTCAATTCCGAGAGGTCGCGCAGACAGGTGTCCCGTTCCGCCGCCTGCAGTGCGGAGGCATTGATACAGACGCCGGCGCAGCGGATGCCGGCGTTGGTGACGCGACCGCACACGATGGTCTGTTCGATCAGGTGTGGAATGCTCGGCAGGAGGCAGTCGGGAAACGCGGCGACGTATTCCCGCCCGGCCTCGTGGCACACGACAAATGCGTCCGGCTGCGATCCGTGCAGAAGCCCGAGCGTGACCGCGGCGTAGCCAGGGTGGAACAGTCCGCCCTGGCCCTCGATCACGTCCCAGTGGTCGGCGGCGTTATCGGGCGACAGCACTTCGGCCGCACCGGACAGGAAATCGGACACGACGGCGTCGATCGGAATGCCGCCGCCCGCGATCATGATGCCGGTCTGACCGGTGGCCCGGAAATCCGCCTTCCAGCCGCGGTCGGTCATTTCCCGGGCAATCGAGAGCGCCGAAAATTTCTTTCCGACCACACAGTCGGTGCCCACAGTCAGCAGGCGTTTGCCGGTCCGCTTTGCGCCGGTGCCAACCGACAGGTCCGCCGGTGGCGACCGCACATCGATCAGGTTGACGCCGCCGTCTCTTGCGGCTGCGGCGAGCCCCGGCACGTCCCGCAGCGACGCGTGGGTGCCCGCACACACGTCGAGCCCCGCGGCCGCTGCCTCGAACAACGATGGCACCCAGTGCGCTGGAATGGTCCCGCCGACGCCGGCCACGCCCCAGATCATCGTCGCCGCGCCAGCCGCTATGGACTCGGCGGGGGTCATGTCCGGAAGACCCAGATCGACACCGGAGCCGGGCAGACGATACTGGCCGGCACATAGCGCCGGGCGCCAGTGGGCGATCCCAACGCCAGTCTTGGCGTGCAGCCTGTCCGGCTCATCGCCAAGAAAAACAAGGTAGGGAGCTTTGATCCGTATCTGCATTCGAGCCTTGCAGGGTAGTGGCCACCCACAAACAGCGCGCTCCGACCGCCGCTGCATGGTCAGAATCATAGACGACCCTGTGGACACCAGCGGACGGAGTTGGTCAAACCGCTGTCGAACGTCTCGCGTGCTATCGGTGTGGTCTCGTGCGGTGCGTGTCGGTGCCATCAACCGGGGCCAGCAAGCCCACGAAATAGAGCAGCAGTCCCACCGCCAGGATCACGGCCGGCGCCGCGGTCGGGATGTCGGTGAGCCGCTCCTCCCAGCCTCCGAGCCGGGTCGACGTCAGGTTGAGTGGAATCTCGCCGGATAGCATCCGGTAGATCGGGACCCCGCTGGCGATGGCGATGCCGGCCAGCACGGCTGCCCAGGTCGGCCGATCCCGCTGAGCGTCGACGGCCGTGCGGTGGTGGATCGTCGGGCCGTCGTCGAGACGCGCAATGCGTGTGATGATGCCGGCCGTCAGCCCAGCCGGCAGCCGGACGTCCGGTAACCCGGCTAGCTCGAGCGCTAAGGCGCGGGCCGCCGCCAGGGCTGGTCCACACGTGGGACAGTCGCGGGCGTGACGCTTCGCCCCTTCCATTTGGGTCGCCTGGGACTCGGCCAGTGGTGTAGCGTTGATCAGGTCCTGGACCTGTGAGCACGTCATGTCGGTTCCTCCCGGACTCGGCCCTCGACGGTGGCGTCAAGTCGCTGGCGCAGGTGCCGCCGCGCTCGAAACAGCAGGGTCTTCACGGTGCCGTCCGTGACGCCCAGTGCGTAGGCGATCTCGCGCACTTTCATTCCCTGGCGATAGAACAGCACGACGGCAGTGCGCTCACCCGACGAGAGCGCCGAGACCGAGCGCCACAAGCGCCGGTCGCCCTCGTCGGTGATGAGGGCGGTCAGCTGATCGGCCGTGGCGCCACCCTCAGGCGCATGCGGCTCGTTGAGCGACGTCACCTCGTGCGCCATGACCCGCGACGCCGCAACCAGCTCTGGGCCAGGCGCACGGCGATGGCGGCCAGCCAGGGGTAGAACGGTCGGTCGGCGTCGTAGCGATCTAAGAAGGTGAACGCTCGGATGAAGGTATCCTGGGTGACCTCTTCCGCAGCGGTCGGC
>Ga0066376_10002789_pt1 | contig 16070 bp, 17 predicted proteins | sample Knorr_S15_td_Bot_FD_77009 | JGI IMG/M metagenome (GOLD analysis project Ga0066376, IMG submission 77009) | Marine microbial communities from Southern Atlantic Ocean transect - Knorr_S15_td_Bottom_ad_5009_LV_A | ecosystem: Environmental > Aquatic > Marine > Oceanic | place: Southern Atlantic... | reverse complement strand
TTGGTTGCATTGAGCTAATTTTTAAATTTCATCTAACCATCTAACCATCTAACCATCTAACCATCTAACCATCTAACCATCTAACCATCTAACCATCTAACCATCTAACCATCTAATCACACACTTTACAATCTTCTTTTTCTTGTATTTCTCCAACCAATTTCCCTTTGTTGTTGAGTACAAAACCACAGCAATCTATAAAACCTTGTGCAATGAGTTTTCGGGCACGTTGAATTTGAGATTTTACCGTTGGCAAAGGAAGTTGCAACTGCGTTGCGATTTCAGATTGTTTCATGCCTTTGATATCTGATAAGAATAGCGGGTCTCGATATTTTTTAGGGAGGTTTTCTAAAATTGCCTGTAAGCAATCTTTTTCGGTATGTGCTTCTTCTAGTAATTTTGTTTCCGATTCAAAACTGGCAATTTCTACTTTTTTATTGGTGGATTTAAAATAGTCCAACACGGAGTTTCTAGCAATCGAGAATATCCACGATTTTAATTTCGTGATGTCTTTTAATGTATGGAGTTTTGTATGTATTTTGATAAAGGTATCCTGCAAAATATCATCAGCAATTGCCTTGTTTTTTATTTTGCTGATGATAAATCGTTTAAGGTCTTTAGAATACTGTTGCCAAACTTGTTTTGTGTTCATAGAATTTCAAAGGAATTTGTCAAACTGAACTTGTTTCAGTTTCTCATCATGAGAAACTGAAACAAGTTCAGAATGAAGTTAACAATTACAATTTGCACACGTACAGTTTTCGCACGTACAATTAGCACATTGCCCGTCATTACATCCTTGGCAATCACAGACACATTGGTTTTTATCTTTCATATTAGTGTTTTTAAGTTCATCTAATAGACTAACAATTTACGAAAAAGATGCAATACAGTTTTGTTATTCATAAATGCCATACCAACGAATCGTGTCATTCCATCTATATTTTTTGTAATCAACAGTCTTGTTAGTGTAGATTCTGAAAATTTTATGCTTATAATGATTCCCTTTTCTGATGATTCGTTTAATTGAATCTTCTTTTTTTTCAGGAACATTACGGTCTATAAACAAAATAATTTTAACTTTTGATTCCTCTTCTTTAGAGATTCGATCCATAAAACTATAATTATAGGCGGAAAATTCGTTTAAATTTGATTTAGCTTGTTCTATTTGAGCTTTTTTTTTTCGTCTCGATAACTCACATAAATATTTAAACCAAAATCACTGTCTTCAAGGAAAACTAAACTATCATTTTTTTTAGGTAAATCAATTTTTGATCGACTTTGATGCATAAAATGTTCATAGCCGTTATGAATTCGTATAAATGGAGATTCAAAGTGACTGCTATCCCAAGGTTGCGTGATATAAAGACTGTCTTTTTTTGGATTGAATCTATAATTTAATTGCCAGTTTCTATTATATCCAGGGATAGAGTCTCCATGATATTTATAATAAATTGTAGAATCATTTATTTTCCATGTATAAGAAAGACCCAAATTTGTCAAACCTTTTGCGAAAGCAGAATCTTGTGTAAAAATTAAGTCACCTTGAATATTTTCATGTGTTATGCTCCATACTCCAATCAAATTTTTTTTTCAGGGTTTGGATTGCAAGAAATCAAAAAACTTATTACAAGTAAGTAAAATAACTGTTTCATAGAAAGCTGTCAAATCAATTTATATAAAAACACAATTAAATTTGATATTTAACAATGTTTAGGTATTTTAAGATCCTTCTCCCGAGCACTCGGAATCAGGATAAGCGATTCATACATTTTTGTAGAAAAACTCCTGTTTACATATTCCGTCTATACTGTCCACCAACCTCAAATAAGGCTTCAGTAATTTGACCAAGTGAACATACTTTGGTGGCTTCCATTAGTTTTTCAAAAAGATTCTCATTCTGAATTGCAGCTTTTTGAATGATTGCTAACTGTGTGGCAACCTTGTCTTTGTTTACGATATTTAAGTTCTCTTTGGTTGTAATTTGGAATTGTTTTTCTTTTTCGGTAGCACGAATTACTTCCGCAGGAATCACCGTTGGAGAGCCTTTAGAACTCAAGAAGGTGTTGACACCAATAATAGGGAATTCTCCTGTGTGTTTTAAGGTTTCGTAATACAAACTTTCTTCTTGAATTTTAGAACGTTGGTACATGGTTTCCATGGCGCCCAACACACCACCACGTTCTGTAATTCTGTCAAATTCTTCTAACACAGCCGCTTCTACCAAGTCGGTTAATTCTTCAATAATAAAAGAACCTTGTATTGGGTTTTCATTTTTTGTCAATCCCAATTCTTTGTTGATGATCAATTGAATTGCCATGGCTCTACGTACAGATTCTTCTGTTGGCGTTGTAATGGCTTCGTCATAAGCATTGGTATGTAACGAGTTACAATTGTCGTAAATGGCGTACAATGCTTGTAAGGTAGTTCGGATATCATTGAAATCAATTTCTTGTGCGTGCAACGAACGTCCTGAAGTTTGAATGTGGTATTTCAACATTTGCGCTCTCGGATTTGCCTTGTATTTGTGCTTCATTGCCTTTGCCCAAATTTTACGAGCAACACGACCAATCACCGCATATTCTGGATCAACCCCATTCGAGAAAAAGAACGATAAATTAGGTCCAAATTTATTGATATCCATTCCACGAGACAAATAATACTCTACATAGGTGAAACCATTTGCCAAGGTTAGCGCCAATTGTGTAATTGGATTGGCTCCTGCTTCTGCAATGTGATATCCAGAAATAGATACCGAATAAAAATTACGCACATTTTCAGTGATAAAGTAGTCTTGTACATCACCCATTAAACGCAAGGCGAATTCCGTCGAAAAAATACAAGTATTTTGTGCCTGATCTTCTTTTAGGATATCTGCTTGTACCGTTCCTCGTACTTGATTTAGGGTGTCTTTTTTTATTTCTTCATACACATCGGCAGGTAAAATAAGATCTCCTGTCAATCCTAAAAGTAACAATCCTAGTCCGTCATTTCCTTCGGGTAAATCCCCTTGGTAACTTGGTCTTTCAAGCCCTTTGGTATCGTATGTTTTTTTAAAAGCTGCTTCAACCTTCTTTTCGAGTTGGTGTTTTTTGATGTGTTTCTCACAGTTTTGATCGATGGCTGCATTCATAAAGAATCCTAACAGCATTGGTGCTGGGCCATTAATTGTCAAACTTACGGAGGTCAACGCATGTGTTAAGTCGAATCCTGAAAATAATTTTTTAGCATCATCCAAACAACAAATTGAGACTCCTGCATTTCCGATTTTCCCGTAGACATCAGGTCTTTTTCCTGGGTCATTTCCATAAAGGGTTACCGAATCAAAAGCAGTAGAAAGACGTTTTGCAGGCATTCCTAAACTTACATAATGAAAACGTCTGTTGGTTCTTTCTGGACCACCTTCTCCGGCAAACATTCGTGTTGGGTCTTCTCCCGTTCTTTTAAACGGATACAATCCAGATGCATATGGGAATTCTCCTGGAACATTTTCTTGCAAGTTCCACAACAATAGATCTCCCCAAGCAGTGTATTTAGGCAAGCATATTTTCGGTATTTGCGTGTGTGATAACGACTCACTATGTGTTTCAATCTTTATTTCCTTACCTCTTACTTGAAAAGAGTAGATCGGGTTTTTGTATTTCTGAACTTTCTCTTTCCAGTTTAAAATAATTTCCCAATTGTAAGGGTCGAGGTTCATTTTTAATTTGTCAAATTGAGCAAATAGCAATTTGATAAAAGGAATGTCGTCAGGTTGAACTTGCGTTAGAATTTCTTCTTGATTCAGTCCGTTTATAGACAGTGAAGAAGTATCGATAGCGTTCGACGATGCATTGCTGGTAAGTGATGCAATGGTTTGATACACGCCATATAACTTTTGGGCAACGTGTACTTGTTCGGTTGCATTTTTATCATAGGCTCTATTGCTTTCTGCAATTTCTGATAAGTAGCGAGTTCTGCTAGGTGGAATTATAAAGATCTTTTCAGACATTTCTTTAGTGATCTCAAAAGACGATCGCAGATCGGCATTGGTTTTTTCTACCAACTTGTCCATGATAGATTTGTACAAGGTGTTCATTCCTGGATCGTTGAATTGCGAAGCAATGGTTCCAAATACAGGCAAGTCATCTTGGTGTACATCCCACAAATTATTGTTGCGCATGTACTGTTTTTTGACATCACGCAAGGCATCTAAAGAACCTCTTTTGTCAAATTTATTAATGGCTACTAAATCTGCAAAATCCAACATGTCAATTTTCTCTAACTGAGTAGCAGCACCAAATTCAGGAGTCATTACATACAGTGAAGTGTCAGAATGTTCTATGATTTCTGTGTCTGACTGTCCAATTCCGGATGTTTCTAAAATGATCAAATCAAACTCTGCAGCTTTTAAAACCTCAATTGCTTGGCTTACATATTTTGATAAGGCCAAGTTTGATTGTCGGGTTGCTAATGAACGCATATATACACGTTCATTATTGATAGCGTTCATTCGGATTCGATCTCCTAGCAAAGCGCCACCTGTTTTTCTTTTTGATGGATCTACAGAAATCAATCCAACTGTTTTTTTAGGAAAGTCCACCAAAAATCGACGTACCAATTCGTCTACCAAACTCGATTTTCCAGCACCACCAGTTCCAGTAATTCCTAAAACAGGCGTGGTAGAATTTTTATTTTTTTTGTGGATAGCATCCAATGTTTTCTTTGCTACTTCCGGGAAATTTTCCGCAGAAGAAATCACACGAGCAATGCTTCCAATTTCTTTTTTCACCAACTGATTCATGTCTACATCTAAGACATCGCCAATGGCAAAGTCAGCAGTTTTCACCAAATCGTTAATCATTCCTTGCAAGCCTAATTCGCGGCCATCATCTGGAGCATAAATACGTGTAATTCCATAGTCCATCAATTCTTTAATTTCTTCTGGAAGAATCACACCACCACCACCACCAAAAATTTTGATATGCGATGCGCCTTTTTCCTGTAACAAATCGTACATGTATTTAAAATACTCATTATGTCCTCCTTGATATGAAGTCATTGCAATGGCATTTGCATCTTCTTGAATAGCACAGTTTACAACCTCTTCGGCACTTCTGTCATGTCCTAGATGAATCACTTCAACTCCTGTAGACTGAATAATTCTACGCATGATATTGATGGCAGCATCGTGCCCGTCAAATAATGACGCAGCAGTTACTATTCGTACTTTATGTAAAGGTTTGTAGGGTGCTATTTGTTCCATTCGTAATAGATCTTGTTTTTTGCGAGTGCAATTTACGGAATTCTTAAAAAATATTCAGGTTCTTTATATACTTTTAAATAACGATTGTAATGAAGGTACTAATGATTGTTGAAACAACTTTGGTATGTTTTTTGATGTTTGATGTTTGATATAAAACGTATAAATTTTGAATCATGAAAAAAGTCACACTTTATCTTTTGTTAATTGCCTTTGTCTTTACTTCGTGTAGCACTGTAAGAGTGCTCACAGATTATGATAGTAAAACAGATTTCAACGCTTATAAAACCTTTGCGTTTTATAAAAAAGGAATCGACAAAGCAGCTGCTTCTGATTTGGATAAACGTAGAATTTTACGCGCTATAGAAGTAGAACTGTTGGCTAAAGGATTTGAGAAATCCAGTACCCCAGATGTTTTAGTGAGCATCTTTATAAAATCAAGAAAGCGAGTAGATGTAAGAGCAAGTTTTGGTTATGGGAGTGCTTATCATTATTGGTATCCGAGGTATTATTATAGAGGGAACACGGTAGATGTTACCCAGCACACAGAAGGGACTCTTTTTATAGATTTTATTGATGCAACAAAAAAGGAATTGATCTGGCAAGGAATTGGAACTGGAGCATTAAGAGCAAAAACAGGTCCTAAGAAAGAAGAAAAAATAAAGTTATTTGTAAAAGAAATTCTTCTTAAATATCCGCCTGAAAGTAAAAGCTAAATTTTTAAAAACAATCGAAATGCTCTTTTAAAGGGTGTTTTTTATGCGAAAAAGGTTACTTTTGTAAGATGTTTTATAAGCGCGAAGAACTCACAGAAGAGGATTATTATCTCAATGAACAAGGGTATCGAGTTTTTACAGAAAAGTACCATCTAAAAAGAGGGTACTGCTGTAAAAGTGCTTGTAAACATTGTCCATATGAATATGACAAAAAAACCGACAGTTTTCGATAAAATTAGAAAGTGTATGCTTTTTGTATAGGTTTATTTTTTGTTTTTCAGAATAATTAAAGGGTAATTTGCAGTTCACTAATATATGTCTCAAATGCAAAAAAATTACTTTCTTTTATTTTTATTCTTTACACTTTCAATTTCTTCACAATCTACTGTTCAAGATGACTTTGAGGGTTCTGGAACAATTTCAACCTGGGCTGGAGATGATTGCAGTTTAGATACAAGTTTTGCAAATGTATTCCAGCAAGGAATTAATACTTCAGCTACGGTTTTAAAATATTCAGACACAGGGGGGCAATATGCTAATGTTCGTTTTGATACTTCAGCAAATTTTGATTTATCAACAAATAGAACATTTTCTATAAAGATTTATATTTCTTCAAGTGATATTACAGGAAACCAAACAAATCAAATATCATTAAAATTACAAGATGGTTCTTTAGGATCTCCTTGGTCTACACAAAGTGAAATTATTAAAACGGTTGTTTTAAATCAATGGCAAACGATAACGTTTGATTTCGCAAATGATTCGTACATTAATTTAGATTCAAATTCTGCTATACCAATCAACAGAACAGATTTTAATAGAGTTTTATTACAGGTTAATGGAGAAAATAATACTGATCATGTTACTGTATATATAGATGATTTTTTATATGATGGAACAATTGAAGATGTTTCAGGTCCAGGATCAGATTCAGTTTTTGATAATTTGGTTTGGTCAGATGAATTTGATGGTACAGGTGCATTAGATGCAAGTAAATGGTTTCATCAAACACAACTACCAAATGGCTCAAGTTGGTACAATGGTGAAATACAGCATTATACAAATAGAACAGCGAATACCTACCTTACTGATGGTGTTATGCATTTAGTTGCTAAAAAAGAAACGTTTACCGATCAAGGAGTTACGAAACAGTACACTTCTGCTAGGCTAAATTCTAAATTTGCTTTTACTTATGGGAAAGTTGAAGTAAGAGCAAAATTACCAGCTGGAGTAGGTACTTGGCCAGCTATTTGGATGTTAGGACAAAATATTAGTGAAAATGGTGGTTATTGGGATACTACTCATGGTTCTGTAAATTGGCCAGATTGTGGCGAAGTAGATATTATAGAGCATTGGGGAAGTAATCAAAATTATGTACAAAGTGCGATGCATACTCCTTCAAGTTCTGGAGGGACAATAAATTTAGGAGGGCAAACAATTTCAACAGCGTCAACTAATTTCCATATTTATACTTTAGAATGGACTTCAGAGAAAATGGTTTTTAAAGTGGATGGAGTAGAGCACTACACTTATAATCCAGTAACAAAAGATGCAAATACTTGGCCTTTTGATGCTCCACAATATTTACTGCTAAATATAGCATTACAACCTGGTATAAGTGCTGGGTTTACAGAAAGTGCTATGGAAATAGATTATGTAAGAATATATCAACAGAGCACATTGTCTACAGTAAGTTTTAATCAACCAGATTTTATTTATTTATATCCAAATCCAATAGAAGATAAATTGACAATTAAGGTTGATGCTAAACTGTTAGGGAAAGATGTAAGGGTTTATTCTATTTTAGGGAAAGAAGTGAAAAGGTTTGCTTTTAAAAAATCAGATACTACATATGATTTTTCTACTTTAAAAAGAGGTGTTTATTTTATAAAGCTTGAAGTTGAAGGGAAAGTATATATGGAAAAAGTGGTGAAAATTTAGAGTTAATATTGTGTTGTAAACCAAATATTTACGTATATTTAAAGGTTATAAAATCTATAAATGTCTCGCTTAAATCAATTGTATCGTTATAAAAAACATCTTAAAGAAAGATATCACAAGTTGGTTGAAAAATCGAACGATTATAAATATGTGGATGAATTAAAAAGTGATAGAGCAGCATTTAAAGCGATGAAAATTTTCGAAAAATTAAACCGAATAAATTACTTAGTTAGAGAAGTTTCTAACTTTTAAACTCTTTAAAATCTACTGACGGATTAAAGTCTTTGTCTGTTTTTAGTGAATGCAATTCGCTTCTTGGATCTTTCGATTTTACAAAAGGAAATAACAGTTGTACATGCCAAGGTTCTTTTACCTGATTCCAGGTTCCAAAGCGTTCTGGATATTTCCGTGTAATTTTTGCCGTACCAAATAAAACATCCCAAAAGAATAATAAATTTCCGTAATTTCCATTTGGATTGCTGATGGTGTCTTCATCGGTTAAACCATGGTGCGCAAAATGTGTTGAAGGTGTAGAGATGGTTCTTTCAATAACCCAAGCCAATGGATGTAGCAATTTGTACTTGTATAAAACTCGATCCCATTTGGTTTCGCTATGTGCTAATAAGATAATCACCAGTTTGATGGCTATGTACCAAATGTAAAAAGTGCCCATTCCCAAATAAATCAGTACTGCAGAAAACCAAATCCCTGGCATGATTGCATAATAAAGAAAGGCATTTCTATAGGTAACCAACACGCCCATTTCTTCTATTGCGTGATGCGGTCTGTGTAGTTTCCAAAAAACTTTATGTTCATGAGACAATCGATGCCACCAATACTGTGTCATGTCATCAAAGATCAAAAAAGCACCTATTTTCCAGCCTATTGAAACGTCTAAAAGGATGTTTTCATAAGAAGGAAATACGGAGGTCATAAATAAGATGACAAAAAATAAGATGGCAGGTTGCACAAGAGTGGGCAAAGAGACAAGACTTACCAATTCAATAGTAAAGTCATTTTTTGTTCTTCGATCTTGAAGGTATAAACCTCCAATGGCTTCAATAATTCCTAGAATTAGTAAAGCGGCAATGGGAATTAATTTTCCAAGATGTATTCCGTCCATTCTATAGGTGTTGCGTCATGATTTCTTCCATTTCTAGTTGTAGTTCTTTTGCTTTTTTTGCTGCTGCCGTTGCAAAGTCAGTAGTATTAGAAGCATAAATAATTCCGCGAGAAGAATTGATTAGAAGACCTATGGTGTCTGTCATTCCATATTTGCAAACTTCTTGTAAGCTACCTCCTTGTGCGCCTACACCCGGAACTAGTAAAAAGCTTGTCGGAACTATTTTTCTTATTTCTTTAAAATATTCAGCCTTGGTTGCGCCAACAACATATAGTAAATTTTCAGCGTTTTTCCAAGATTTAGAGGTTTCTAAAACCTGTTTATAGAGTTCTTTTCCATCGACACTTTTTGTTTGAAAATCGAATGCCCCTTGATTGGACGTTAATGCCAATAAAATAGTGTGTTTGTTTTTAAAAGCTAAAAAAGGCTCTACAGAATCTTTTCCCATGTAGGGAGCAACGGTTACAGAGTCGAATGCCAAATCTTCAAAAAAAGCTTTTGCATACATACTTGATGTATTGCCGATGTCTCCTCGTTTTGCATCAGCAATTGTAAAAATTTCTGGATGCTTTTCGTTGATATACTTGATGGTTTTCTCTAGAGATTTCCAGCCTTTAATTCCGTAAGCTTCATAAAAAGCAGTGTTGGGTTTGTAAGCAACACATAGGTGATGCGTTGCATCGATAATGGCTTTGTTAAAAGCAAAGATAGGGTCTTCTTGGTTGCGTAAATGTGGTGGAATCTTTTCTAAATCAACATCTAAACCAATGCATAGAAATGATTTTTTTAGATGAATTTGTTCAATTAGCTGTGCTGTTGTCATCAATTGTGATAAAATATTTGACAAAGGTACTTATTTTTGAGGGTTTATTTATATTTGCCTAAAAAGAGAACCTTCTTTTATGTAAATTCAATATCGATGTTAAAAAAAATAGCCCTCATTTCATTATTTTTGGTCGGTTGCACCTTCGAAACTCCGACGGAGTTTTCTAAAAAAGCATTGGATGATACTTTTATTACGTTGGAAAATGATTCGATTCAATTTAGAGATATCATTGCAACATATAAAGGAAAAAAAGTACTCATTGATATTTGGGCTTCTTGGTGTAAAGATTGTATTCTGGGATTGCCAAGAGCAAAACAACTTCAAAAAGAATTCCCAGAAGTAACATTTCTCTTTTTGTCCTTAGATAAAGATGTTACTAGTTGGAAAAGAGGTATTGAGCGTTTCGATATCAAAGGAGAGCATTATTTTATGCAATCGGGATGGGATGGAGATTTTGGTAATTTCTTAGATTTAAATTGGATTCCTCGTTACCTTGTAGTCAATGAAAACGGTTTCGTAGATTTATTCAAATCGATCAAAGTTACAGACCCAGAAATTGTGAACGCCTTAAAAAAATAACGTATTTTTGGGCTTTGTTAATCACTATTGCAATCCCGATTTTTCGGGGGAGGTAATCTTTGGTTTGTAACATAAACAACATTAGAATGAGAAAAAAGATCGTTGCGGGAAATTGGAAAATGAACACCAATTATAAAGAAACAAAGACCCTTGTAAAACAACTGAGAAAGGCAGTAAAAAGAATTCCTTTAGATGATGATACAAGAGTGCTTATTGCACCGCCATTCGTCAATTTACCATCTGCCGTAAAAAGAACACGAAAATCGAACATAGAAGTCGTTGCTCAAAACATGCATCAAGCTATAAATGGGGCTTTCACTGGAGAGGTATCTGCAGACATGCTTAAAAGTATTGGTATCAAAACAGTTATTTTAGGACATTCTGAAAGACGTGCTATTTTTGGAGAAACAGATGCTCTTTTAGCAGAAAAAGTAGATGCTGCCATTGCAAATGGGTTGGAAATTATATTTTGCTTCGGAGAATTGTTAGAAGATCGAAAATCTGGGAATCATTTCAACGTAGTAGAAAGTCAGTTAAAAAACGGACTATTTCATTTAGAGTCGATGGCTTGGAATCAAATAGTGTTGGCTTACGAACCTGTTTGGGCAATAGGTACAGGAGAGACGGCATCGCCAGAACAAGCACAAGAAATGCATGCGTTCATCAGAAAGTTACTTCAAGAAACCTATACTACGGTTGTTGCAGACAATACATCCATCTTATATGGTGGTAGTGTAAAACCAGCCAATGCACAAGAAATTTTTTCTAAAGAAGATGTAGATGGTGGATTGATTGGTGGAGCAGCACTGAATGCAGAAGACTTTACTGCTATTATTGAGGCAATTTAATATTTTATCATTCTTGTTAGCTAAGATTTTTGATTAAAACCATGGACAATATTTATATAGAATACGATTTTACAGTAGTTCCTAAAGAGCCAGGAACAGAAATTCTCATTGCAGAATTGGGTGTTGCTGGTTTTGAGAGTTTTGTAGAGAATGAAGAAGGAGTTACCGCATATATCCAGAAGCAAGATTGGAGCACAGAGATTTTAAATGATATTTTGGTGTTAAAATCTAAGGAGTTTATCATCTCGTTTACAGAAAAGGAAGTTCCGCAAACCAATTGGAACAGTGAATGGGAAAAGAATTTTGAGCAAATTCAGGTTGATAACTTGGTGAGTATCCGTGCACCGTTTCATGAAAACCCCCAATTGAAATACGACATTGTTATTGAGCCAAAAATGAGTTTTGGAACAGGGCATCATGAAACCACACACATGATGGTGCAGCATTTGATCAATCTTGATTTAGAAGGAAAGAAAACACTGGACATGGGTTGTGGAACAGGAATTTTAGCGATTTTCGCAGAAATGAAAGGTGCCAAACCTATTGATGCTATTGATATTGATACTTGGTGTTATCTAAATTCTATTGAGAATGTAGCGCGGAATAATTGTACCCAAATAACAATTTACGAAGGGGATGCATCGTTGTTAGTAGCTGAAAAATACGACGTGCTTATTGCCAATATCAACAGAAATATTTTGTTGAATGATCTAAAAATCTATACAAACTGTTTAGAGCGTGGTGGAGTTTTACTACTGAGTGGTTTTTATAAAGAAGACATTCCGATTATTGATGCAGAAGTTTCCAGCCATGGGCTGACATTAGAAAAAACCATTGAACGGAATAATTGGGTGGCTTTAAAATACAAGAAGGTTTAATTATTGTATATTTATTTTTTTATAATTGAATGAGTACCAAAGAAAAAATACAAGAAGAGGTTGATGTACTTGAAAAAGAAGTCAACCAACATGAAATTGTATTGCATAATGATGAGGTAAATACCTTTGATTTTGTGATCGATTCTCTAATTGATGTTTGTGAACATACGTTTGAGCAAGCAGAGCAATGTACAATTTTGGTGCATTATAAAGGGAAGTGCACGGTAAAAACAGGAGAATATAAAGATTTAAAACCACGATGTTCTAAATTGTTAACCTTAGGGCTTTCGGCAGAATTGGTATAATTATGACAAACGTTTTTTTGTATTTCGATTTCAAGCCTTTTTTTAAAGATGCTTCAGGAGCATTTTCTGGCAATGAAATTTCTTATAGCGAGCTGAATTCAGAACATTTTTTGATCTTCGAAAATAACAACGGCAGCTACAATTTATATGTTTCAAAATATGGGTCTAAAAGAGAAGTTGGCGTGAATCCTCCAACGATTTTGGAACTGCTTGTTGAAAATTACGACAAAAATATTCCAGCACACCGAATCGCAATCCGAAGGTATTTTGAGTAATAGATGGTGTTTAGAAGGGGGTTGCTGCTGCTTGTGGCCTCGACTGGATTATTTTCAATGATCCAGAAAAAGCTCCGCTTTGAACATCACAAAAAGAATCACTTCGCAATTTTCCAAAAAAAAAGCGAGCTTCATTTCTGAAACTCGCTTTGTAATTCACATTTTTTGTGATGTATTCGTGACCTCGACTGGATTCAAACCAGTAACCTCTTGAGCCGTAATCAAGTGCGCTATTCAGTTGCGCCACGAGGCCGTAAGCGGGTGCAAATATAGTAGCTTTTTTTAAATTTAAAAGCCTATTCGGAGATTTCTTTTTGAAAAGCATTAATGATTTCATTAGCCTTTTCAAGATCAGTATCTTGAACATATAATTCGATTGCTCTGTCTAATGTGCCAAATCCTGCAAGTACGCCAGATGCTACTTGATCTTTAATAATAGTTGGAATGTTGGCTTCGCGTAATAAGTTACCTAGCCTGTTGGCGAAAATTGAATTTCCTGTAAATACTTTAACGCGTCCTTGTGTCATAAGCTATATTTTAGTCTAATGAATGCATCGTTACAAAAGCCCTCCATCCAATAATAAGCAATTGAAATTTGCTTGCTTTTGTAATGTCTAACTCCCTTTTGGTGAAAGAAGGTAAGACTGCTTTGTTGAGTTTGGCTAGAGTTTTAAAAAATGATTTTTTCATATGTAGTTCAATATACGTCAAAAATACTAAAAAAACACACTTGAGATGTGCTTTTTTAATTGTGAATTGAGGTTTTTAGTTCAAGGTGTTTAGAAACAGCAATTGCAAAAACAACTCCGTAAGATTCGCCAGTTTTGATACTTGGTATGGGTTTGTTTTTAGTACTCCAAGTAGCTACATAAGTACTCTTCTTGTTTTTTAATTTCAGCGTAATTTTAACAATCTCATTATTGGCATTGTATTTCAAATTACTAAAACTAAAAATAACGCCCCCTCTAGCAAGTTTGTCTTTCAGCGTGTTGAGTTGTTTTCTTGTGAAATTTTTGGTAATGATTTCTGTAGTCCCATCGTAACGATGTTGTAGGTGTTCTATTTTTTCTTGAGCAATGACTTCTATCTGAAGCAAAAATATAAAACCAATAAGCATCAGAAGTAGTACGTTGTATTTCTGTAGGATTTTAATGTTGTGTCTGTTTTCTTGAAACATTTTTAAAGGAATGACGGTTTCAGACCTAAAGGTATTATTCTTTTTTTACTTTCAATACATTGTTTATTAGATTCTCATTAAAACCGATTTTATACTATCTTCGCAAAAAGATATTTTATGAGTGTTGCATATATAATTATTGGTCTGATGTTGTTGGTTTTTGGAGGTGAATTTTTGGTACGTTCTTCCATAGGTCTTTCTTTTAAATTGAACATTTCTAAAATGGTTATTGGAATGACAGTGGTTTCATTTGCAACCTCTGTTCCTGAATTATTGGTGAGTTTGCAAGCCGCTTTAGATGGATCTCCAGCCATCGCAATTAACAATGTGATTGGATCAAATATTGCAAACATAGCGTTAGTGTTGGGAATCACAGCCATTATTAGTCCAATTATGGTGAGCAAAGATTTTTACAAATTGAATTGGCCTGTTATGATGCTGTTCTCTTTGTTGCTCTTTTATTTTTTATGGAATGACAATCTATTGACAAGAACAGAAGGTATTGTATTGTTGGTGGCATTGTGTGTCTTTTTGTTTGTACTTATTCGATCCGCTAGAAAAAATGGAAATACAGATACAGTAGATGATGGATTGGCTGCCGTAGGGTATGGTAAACTTTCTTTTTGGTTTTTGATAGGAAGTATTGCGTTGTATTATGGATCTGATTTATTGGTAGATGGGGCAAAAGAATTGGCGGTTCAGGTAGGTGTAACTGAAGGAGTGATTTCAATTACAATGATTGCGATTGGAACCAGTGTGCCAGAATTGGTAGCTTCTATCGTTGCTGTTGTAAAAGGGGAAAAAGCACTTTCATTAGGAAACCTTATCGGTTCAAATATTTTTAATATTGCTTCTGTTTTGGGGGTAACAGCCATCATTAAAGAAATTCCAGTCACTGAGTCTCAAATACTAACCAGAGATATTTATTGGATGTTAGGCATTGCATTTGTAATACTTCCATTGGTTTTTATTCCGAAGAAATATGTGTTAAGTAGGTATAAAGGGATGTTTTTGTTTTTCGGCTATGGTCTCTTTATTTATATCATGTTTTTATAAAGATTTATATATACTAAAAAACCTCCAGAATATTCTGGAGGTTTTTTTATGTTAAGCGAAGTTAAATTAAACTTCTATGGTTTCACAAACAGGTTTTACTGTTTTGATAATTCTAGAAGCAATCTTATATGGATCTCCATTAGAAGCAGGTCTTCTGTCTTCTAAATATCCTTTCCATCCTTTTTCTACAGTAATAATAGGAATACGAATTGATGCGCCTCTATCAGAAACACCATAACTAAAGTCTGTAATAGATGCTGTTTCGTGTAAGCCTGTTAAACGTTGGTCGTTATGTTCTCCGTAGATATCAATATGTTCTTTGGTAACTGGTCTAAAAGCTTCACAAACTGCCATAAAAACTTCTTTAGATCCACAAGTTCTTAGTATTTCATTAGAGAAATTAGCGTGCATTCCAGAACCGTTCCAATCTCCTTTTACCGGTTTTGGGTGGTACTCAATATAATATCCGTATTGTTCTGTTAATCGGTCTAATAAATATCGTGCGATCCAGATTTCGTCACCTGCTTTTTTTGCACCTATTGCAAATAATTGGAATTCCCATTGACCAGAAGCTACTTCTTGATTGATCCCTTCAAAGTTCAATCCGGCTTCGATACAAATGTCTGCATGTTCTTCAACAAAATCTCTTCCATGTGTATTTCTTCCGCCAACAGAGCAGTAGTACATTCCTTGTGGTCCAGGGTATCCGCCTACAGGAAACCCTAAAGGAAGTCCGGTTGCAGTGTCCATGATAAAATATTCTTGTTCAAAACCAAACCAAAAGTCATTGTCTCCGTCATCAATAGTAGCACGAGCATTTGATACGTGCGGAGTTCCATCAACATTCAATACTTCGGTCATTACAAGGTACCCATTGATTCGAGTTGGATCTTTGTAGATCGCAACTGGCTTTAGTATACAGTCAGAAGAAGATCCTGAAGCTTGTTGTGTTGACGATCCGTCAAAACTCCAATTTTTAAGTTCTTCTAAAGTTCCTTGGAAGTTTTCGTGTTCTTCAACCTTGGTTTTACTTCTTAAATTTTGTGTTGGCGTGTAGCCATCTAGCCAAATGTATTCTAATTTAATCTTGCTCATGATATGGTT
>Ga0066376_10002788_pt1 | contig 16071 bp, 11 predicted proteins | sample Knorr_S15_td_Bot_FD_77009 | JGI IMG/M metagenome (GOLD analysis project Ga0066376, IMG submission 77009) | Marine microbial communities from Southern Atlantic Ocean transect - Knorr_S15_td_Bottom_ad_5009_LV_A | ecosystem: Environmental > Aquatic > Marine > Oceanic | place: Southern Atlantic... | reverse complement strand
TCAGGCGAGAGGATACTGAGTTTTGGCATTGCAAGTATGGCTGATGTGGTCCCGCTTTCGGATACTTGGGAAAATGTTGGCACCTTCCTTGAACCTCGGGTTTGCGTCGATCTTCACTGGTTGAATTCTACCGCGGTCGATGCCAGGGTAACCGGCAGTACTGACGTTACTGAATTATTCACTATAGATGGTACGGCTTCGGCCAATAATGTAACACTCATCGGTGGGGAAAACAACCTTTGCCTCGAGGCGCCAATGGGCACTCCATTGCATTCACTAGCCGATCTACACCTATATTTTAACGATAGCAAATACCACCTTCTCGCACCAAAGGAATTGCAAAAATTGATAATTCCCGAACAAGGACTTTCCATTTACGAAAATGACTCAAGGCGAGGATGGTCACAATTATCCGCTGCCAGCATGTTGAGGATGGATGTACAAACCGACTGCCCGTTAATCCATACCCTTTCCACACCGGCTTCACCCAAGGATGGTGAGTGGGTTTGGGATATGTTGGTCCGCCCAGAAGCAAGGATACCGGTGATTCCTGAAAACGCTTCATTGTTGCTAAAAGCACCTGAGCATTCAATCATCAGTGCTTGTAGCGAAGGGCAGCGTTTAGCCAATGCTGAATATGAAGTGGTTCGAGGTCCTGAATTGGTATTACTCAGAGGTAATGATTCGACCAGGTTCTGGACCGGTTATCAGGTCTTATATGGTGGTAATCTGACTTTTTACAATCCGGGTGAAGAAAATCTCAGTGTGAGTTTTGAGACTCTAGGTGCTGGGGAAAGATGGACCTATCCCGATGATGTGGTTCTCATCGCCGGCGCTGAAACCGTTATTCCCCTCACCAATCCCGCCAATGATGAATTGATTTGGATAGACATCAACGACTCGGTAGTTGAGATTAAATTGATCAATCACGAGGTGTAATGATGCGTATCGCAGTGCTTGGGGCAGGAGCGATTGGTGGTCTAGTTGCGGCTCATCTTGTTACTTCGGGTTATGAGGTATTGGTTCACTCACGTGGTGAGCACGGTGCTCGAATGGCGGTTGAGGGCTTGAGTATTAGCGGTGAAATGGAAATCACAATTGCGGCACAGGATTGGCTGGTCACGCTCGACGAAGTCGGAATTTCCCCCGAATTGGAGAACTCATGTGATATGGCAATAATCACCTGCAAGGCCACGGATACTCAAAATCTGGCAATGATTGCGGGCTCGCTTTGTCAAGGTCCGGTTCTTTCACTGCAGAATGGTCTCGGTAATCTGGAGATAATCGGTGAAACACTCGGGCCGCAGCGGGCATTTGCAGCCACGACTACTCACGGTGTGACCAAAGTCGCTCCCGGACAATTGAATTGGGCCGGACGTGGCCAAATCGAGATCGAATCTTCATCGCCATTCTACGCGGTATTCGAAAAATCAGGCTTGAATCCAAGCGTTTGTGAGGATGTTTCCCTCTTGTTGTGGAATAAGTTATTGATTAATGTCGGCATCAACCCACTCGCTGCACTATGCGGTATTAGTAATGGAGAATTGCTAAGCGATAATCTATTCGAAGAAGCCTGTGCCGTAATGTTAGAGGCGGCTAGAGTCGCTAGAATCGAAGGTGTCTCTCTCAAGGCGGATGAGGATTTGGTCGAGACCTTGCACCAAGTGATAATGCGCACATCTGAAAACGAGTGCAGCATGTTACAAGATGTGCGCAATGGCCGCAAGACCGAGATTGAGATGATATGTGGCGAGGTCGTCAAGCGCGGTGAAAGAGCTGGATTGACCTGTCCTCGAAACGCCTTATTACTCGCACAGATCAGTTCACTCAACTAGGTCGGCGTTGAAGTGCAAACCATGATTTTGTTTGCGCCGTAGAGCATCTTGGGCGATTAGTGTAGCGACTAGAATCAGATTTCTCAATTCGACCAGATCACGACTTGGCCGACAGGAGTTCCAAATCAAATCGACTTCATCGCTGAGAAGGGCCAATCTTCTCAAGGCTCTTTTCAGACGGGAAAACCGACGTACAAGACCAACGTCGTTGGTCATCGTCGCCTGTAATGACTCGAGGTCATGGCGCAGCGGTGCGTGTTCTAGCAATTCTCGCAAGCCATCTGCTAACCAATCGGGTGATAGCGAGGGCGAAGAGGGTAATTCGGTGATGATATGTCGAGCTGCTCGCTGGGCAAAGACAACCCCTTCTAGAAGGCTGTTTGAGGCCAAGCGATTGGCTCCGTGCATACCGGTACAGGCTACTTCGCCGATGCCGTAAAGTCCGGGGATAGCTACGGCATCGGCGGTTAGGACTCGTCCCTGCAAATCGACGTCAAGACCGCCGACCATATAGTGAGCAGCGGGAGCAACCGGCAATGGGTCCTTGCCAAGTATGAGGCCGTGGCGCTGTAATCTTTCGGTAATCGTTGGAAAGGCGGATTGTAATTCCTCTGAATCGAGATGGTCGCAAACCAGCCACACATGGTCTGCACCGCTGCGTTTGATGATATTATCACAGGCTCTGGCTACGATGTCTCGGGTGGCCAAAGATCCCTTTGCTGAATATTCAAGGGTAAATGAGAGCGGGGCGGGGTCGCCCTTTTGCTTGAGGTGCATTGCTAATCCCTCATCGTCGAGTAAGACCCCACCTGCTCCACGCAAGGCTTCGGTGACGAGAAATTGGCGTTCATCTGTAATCATCAGTGCGGTTGGATGAAATTGAACGAAGGCCATATCATTCACGCTAGCGCCTGCTCTATAGGCCATCGCCAAACCATCACCTGTGGCTACTGGTGGGTTTGTTGTCTTTGCCCACAACTTGCCCGCGCCCCCGGTTGCAATCATGATTGCATCTGCGAGTTCGGTGGTCATGGAATCGTCGTCGAGGTTCAAACACCAGATGCCACATACCCCTTCCTCTATCGAGCCGTGCTTTCTCTGAATCAAATCGACGGCAAGGGTCATCGGCCGCAATTCGATATTGTCTCGTCGTGCGACCTCATTATTCAGAGCCGATTCGATCTCCTTACCGGTTGCATCCTTGGCGTGGAGGATTCTCGCAGTGCTATGCCCCCCTTCTTTAGCGAAATGAAAACCCTCTCCGGTTTTTTCAAAGGAAACCCCTATCGAAAGTAAATCTCTGATGCGATCTCCTGATTCAGAGATAACCCCCCTTACCACTTCCTCATCACATTGACCATCACCACATGCTAGTGTGTCAGCGATGTGGGCCTCGATTCCAGAGATATCGGTTCGGTCGAGAATAGCAGCGATACCTCCTTGAGCCCAATTTGTCGATGAATCCTCTGGGCGTTGTTTGGTGACGACGAGCACATCATATCCGGCATCACTGAGTTCTAATGCGGCAAAAAGACCAGCGATGCCGCTTCCGATAATGATTACTCGCGGCATCTGCAACAACCTATCCAGAGGTCTATTATTGAAAACGACTTGCTTTATCAGCCGACATCACTATGACTCTTAATCACCCCCCAGTCAATGATGGCGCGCAAGGGTAAACTCACCAGCCTCATCGGCTTGGTGCTTATCGGTGTGGTTATTGCCAACGTATTCCTCGGTGCATTTTCACCGGTCGACCCACCTGTAAAGATGAATCTATCCAAAATGGGTTCGGTTTCCTGTTCTGATGAAGCGATTCAAGCCAGTGTAGACATGGGTATGACCAGTGAGTGTTTTGACTATCTCGGGACCTTTGGTGGCGCCGATATCATGATGCTGCTCGAGGGTATTGCCTTATTGGGCGCAGGATTCATCAAACTTCCTCGAAAAGGTAAATGGGCAACTAGAATTAGGCGCGTTTCATTGATGTTTGGCCCACTATTCATCGCTTTTGCAATCGTTGATGCATTCGATCTCAGCCCTCATGTCGATACCGAACAGCTAGCGGTGTTATTGCCATTCCATGTCGAACCAGTCCTGATTCAATTAGCCGCATTTATCATTGGTATTTTCCTGATTCGAGGTAGGAAATTCGTCGATGAAGATGATGGTGGTGACAAGAAAAAGGTCGATGAAGCGATGCGCCTTGAAAAAGAGCGCATCGAGATGGACCGTGCTTATTCCAGTGGTGGTTCACTCAAAGGTATGGAGAAGAGATCCAAGGCGATGGACAAATTCACCACAGTCGGTGAGTTGTGGGGGGAGATGGGTCTTGCAGTTTTTGAATGTGAATTCGAAGCCAGCTTGCGCGAAGAAGGCGATTTCAAAGTGGAAAAACCCTGCCATATCTGTAGTGGCCAGGGTTGTAAGCGCTGTGATAATAAGGGCTATGTCAGCTGAGATGATGTCTTCAGTCAAGTTCATGTGGTTGCAAGTCTCAGTTCAAAAAACTCAGTGATTTCAGTGGTCTTCGGCTTCAGGAGAGGGTCCTGAAAACCCAAGCCCGGGGTCAAGTCCAGCACCATTGTTTAATACCCATCTTGAGCCGCTGAAGGCTTAATGTCGGAACTTGGCTTCCGGCTATGAGGGAATGGGATGTATCTCAAGAGTCTAGAGGTTGAAAATTTCAAGTCGTTCAAAGGCAAGACTACCATTCCTTTTGCTCGTGGTTTTACTGCGATTACCGGGCCGAATGGCTCGGGTAAATCCAATTGCGGCGATGCTATACAATTCGTGCTCGGTCCACGTTCTACCAAGGTTCTCCGCGCCCAAAACGCCAAGGATTTGATCTTTAATGGCGGCAAGTCCAATCGCCCGGCTAGGGAGTGCAAAGTCACATTGGTATTTGCCAATCCAATGTTGGCCAACGGCCGAAGACGTTTACCTGTCAATAACGATGAGGTGCGAATGAGCCGCCACGTCCGTTTGACCAAGTCCCATAATATCGTCACCACCTATTTACTCGACGGCAATGAAAGTTCACAGAAATCGTTCCACCGGATCTTAGGTCAAGCCAATGCCCGCCCAGATGGCTATAATATCGTCTTGCAAGGAGATGTAACCCGCCTTTCAAAAATGACTACTGTCGAGAGAAGAAGAGTTCTCGATGGTGTGGCAGGGGTCACTTCATATGACGAGGAAATCCGTAAGGCCGACCGACAAAAAGCCCAAGTCGAGGAATATATCGAGAGGATTACCCTACTTGAGGACGAGCAAAAGATACGTCTTAAAAGTCTGAAAAAGGAAAAGGAACAAGCTCTGAAAGTTAAATCGCTCAAAGAGGAGCACGACCAAGCCCGGGTTGGTTATTACCAATCACGCCATGCTTCATTAGACGCTGAAATCCGCTATCAGATCGAGGAGAGAGTGCGTTATGAATCCGAAGCCGGTACTTTGAGCCAAGAGGTGAAGGAAGGGGAGAGGATTCTGCTTTCACTCGACGATTGTATCGGTGAACTTGAGAGACAGATAAAACAGGTGATGGGCGATGAGCGCGGTGGCCTGATGGACGTTATTCGCAGATTACAATTGGAATGTGATAGAAACCGTGACCGAATCGGGTCGGCTGAAGAAGCCAATGAAGAAGGAGCGGCAGAGGTTGAACTTATCGAGGCAGAGATTACAGAGGTAAGCAAATCATTGGCCGGCCATGTGCAAGCACTAGCGGCTGCAAAACAGGACCTAGAGAAATCCAAATCAACATTTGAGGCTGCTGAAGCAACCGAAAAGGATGTCCGTAGCACTCTTGAGCAAACCGATAAGGCAACTATTGGCCTTTCAAGGGATCTCTCAAAAGCGAACGAAGCCTTGGAAAGTGCTAGGGAATCTGTCGCACATGCACAATTGGAAGCAGATAGAATCGAAGCGCAGATGGAATTGATTTCAGAACAGGCGGCGTCATCTCACGAATTGCTAGAAGATGCGCGATTACAAATTGACGACTTGGAATTACTCGGTGAAGACCTAGGTGATGCCGACCCGGATAAGGACCGAGGAAAATTAGCCGAAGACCTGCAAAATAGCCAACGTGAAGAATCGAAATTGAGGGATGAATCCGAGGCGGTTGAACGCAGATTGAGAGAGACCGAGCGTAAATTGGTCAGTCTGAGAACCGAATTGGAAAGCCGTTCTGGTACCAATGGAATGAGTGGTGGAGCCGCATCGGTTATCGCTGCTCGTGACCGCGGAGAATTACGCGGAATCATCGGCACCATCGCTGAATTATGTGCGCCAAAAGACGATCAACACGCCGAGGCTTTAGCCACTGCAGTCGGAGGTGGAATGTCATCCTTGGTGGTCGAAGATGACCGTATAGCAGCCGAAGCGATGGCACATCTACGCACTAAGAAATCCGGTAGAGCTACTTTCTTACCGTTGAATAAAATGCAGGCCAATCGGGCTTCAGGTAAGGCTGCAATGCTTGTGAATAAACCGGGAGTTGTCGGTTTTGCTTATGAATTACTAGATTTCGACCCTCGCATCGAGGCCGCGGTACGCTATGCATTACGCAATACTCTAGTCGTCGAAGATCTTGCTACGGCACGTCGTTTGATGGGTGGTGTTCGTCTAGTAACCCTTAGAGGAGAAGTAACTGAACCTGGAGGGGCGATGATAGGTGGTAGTCGGGCGCGGATGAAAGTCGGCTTTGGCGGCCGCATCCAAGGGGCGAGCGAAGTCGACAAATTAGCAGCAGAGGTCGATCGTCTTTCATTGATGTCGGATACGGTCAGGGCGGCATTGAGCGAGTCGATGTCCCGCCAACAAGGGATTCGCAATCGCATAACAGCACTTTCAAGCGACGAATATTCGATTAAATTGCGCGAGTGGCGCTCGGAGATGGCCATGGCTAAGAAAGCATTTGAGCAGGCGAGAGGAGTGGTGATATCTCATGAGAAGAGGCTTGAGGAATTGGCCAAAGAAAACAATAACAAATCGATAGCCCTTGCCGATGCCAAACAAATCCATTCAACATGTGAAAAAGCAAGGGATTTAGCTCACGAGAAATTGCAACAATCGAGTCCCGAACACCTACGTCAGCGATTACACGAGGCTCAGCAACAACGGGTCGAGGCCGAAGGAATGCGAGCAAAGGCGATTATCATCCTCGAATCAGGCGAGGACAAGGGCCGTCTGTTGCAAGATCAGGTCAATCGTTTATCCGGTAGGGCTGACGATGTTCAATCGGCGATGGCCGCTAGGGTTGCCTCGGTAAAAACCTGGAGTGCTTCAATAGAACAAGATGCCAAGGAATTGACTGAGAAGGAAGCCGAAAGAGCTGTCATAATGGAAGAACACGAAGGCCTCGAGGATGAACGGATGCGTTTGACTGAAGAACGTGCAGGATTACGTGCTAATTATTCTCAGAAAGCGAATGATGCTCAAAATCGTCGTCGCTTAGCGGAAGAAATCACCCGATCTGCTGCCATCAAACAAAACGAATTGATTGAATTAGCCACCGAGATGGCCGAGATGGCTATCGCGATAGCCGACCCAGAGGTGGAATTGCCAAGTGTTGGCGAAGCGGAAAAGCGCTTGCGCGCACTCGAGCGCAGACTCGAAGCCTATGGTCCGGTCAATATGCTCGCAATCGAGCAATATGGAGAATGTGAGGAAAGGCTTTCCTCGATGAAGGATGATTTCAAGACTTTACAGCAGCGCCGTAAGCAATTGATCACCATCACCGACAAGTTGGAAGGACAGCGTAAGAGCCGTTTGCTCGCGGTTCTCAAAGAGGTGAATGAGAATTTCAAGAAGGTTTACGAACGTCTTTCCGATGGTGGCCGAGGTGAATTATTCCTTGAAGACCCCGTAAATCCATTCAAGGGCGGTCTCGACATGTGGGCCCAACCTCGTGGTAAGTCGAGTAAGAGCCGACTGCAGAGTCTTTCTGGCGGTGAACAGTCGATGGCGGCATTAGCTTTGATTTTCGCAATTCAAGATCACGACCCCAGTCCATTCTACTATTTCGACGAGGTCGACCAAAACCTCGATGCATATAATGCAGGATTGATTGCTGAAATGTGCAGGGAGCGCAGTGAAGCAGCACAATTCATCATGGTAACTCTACGCAAGGTCTCCTTGCGTTTGGCCGACCATCACATCGGTATTACCCACGGAGGAGATGGCTGCAGTAGAAGGATAGTCGACTTTGACCGTGAGCGAGCAATCACATTGGGCGAGGCCGCACTCAAGGAGGCAAAAGAGGCTGCAGATGTCAACCACAGCCGTATCGAAGAGGCGAGTATCCAAGCCAAATATATGCCAAAAGTCCCTGAGGTATTGCCAGTACCAAATAGTCTCGGCGGTCTCCTCAACCATATCTCTCAAGAGGTAGTTGATGAAAACAACGCTGAAACAGATTCGAACTTTACCTCTATAGCCGAGAGGGCTGAGGACTTAAGTGAAGATATTGCAGAGCGCAGAGAAATCGTAGAAGCCCTACTGGAATCCGACTCTCAACAAGAGGAAGCACAGGCTGGCGATGAGGAACAGATTGGTATTGAAGAGGAGGTTTGAACTTGCAACAAGCCCTTCTCGACTCATGGTTTTTGAGACAAGACGTCCTCGACCAATTATTGGCTACCGAAGAGGATTCTGATGAAGCCGCTCGTTATGCTGACCGTATACAGCAGATAGCTGAAACCGAGGGAGCGGAGCATCAAACCCTGATAGATCCCTTTGACCGTTCGGTAGCATTGGTCCTCTCGCTGGTGAAGGAAGAGGGTCTGGACCCCTGGAATATCGATTTAGGTGCTTTTTTGAAATTATTCACCGAGCGTGTGCGCAAAGATGCAAATGCGCTAGATCTTCCTGCCTGTGGTCGTTTGATCAGACTTTCGTGGGAGGTCTTACACAATCAAGCAGCGATATTATTCGAGCGGGTTCAGGCGATCGATTTCGGCGAAGAGGAGTTCATGGATTTTGGTTGGGAATCCGATTATGATGATGAGGGCTTTGTCTTCACACAGACCATATTAGCGGGTGAGGCTGATGAGGTCTTACCCAACTTATTCGATGAACGGGTACGTCGGAATGAAGAAGGACGGCCAGTGACCCTTGGAGAGTTGCTTTCGGCGCTAAAAGATGCTTGTGACGAAGCCGAGGTGCAAAAAGTCCGCGAGGAGAATCGCATATTACATGCTGAGGAATTGGCAAAGATGCTGAGTTCGGTCGATTCTCGAATGCACGATGAAAATCTCGAGAGCGATATCGAGGTCAGTTGGCGGGCGATGCGCCAAGCGACTATGAGAGTCGGTAAATCAGAGGTTTGCTTATCTTCCTTGCGGGAATACATGCTTGAAGGCCTTGCAGCAAAGGGCTTTACCGGAAATGATCAAAAGCATGAAGCCAAGGTGACCGCATTTATCTCCAGTCTATTTTTAGCCCATCGTGGTTATGCGCAAATCTCTCAGAAAGAGGTTCCTGCTGGGGAGATAATACTCACTGACCTATGGCCTGAGGCAACTGACTTTTCGCAGGCCAATGCCTTGATCGAAAAGAAAAAGAACCCGCAGTCACCATTGCAAAAAAGAGCTACAGTGGCAAAAGAATCACAGCAGATTATCATCGTCGAGAAGTCTGAAGTGGTTGAAGAACTCGATGAGTGGCTGGTGGAATAAGGGGTTGAATAGATGACTGAAATCGCACTTGAGACCTTATTGGAAGCCACCATATTCAGTGCCGGCCGTTCGCTGCGCAGCGAAGAGTTGTCCGAATTGTTAGGTTACCCTTTAGAGGAAGTGACTGAATCCCTTAAATCATTGATTACTACCATCAAAAGGCGGCGGGGGAGTGCGTTACAAATGGTTGAGGTCGCCGGCAGATTTGCCATCGAAGTCAAACCTGGTATCGCTGACCTTTTGCCAAAGGAGACCAAGTCGGAGATCCCGCAAAAATTGCTCAAAGCAGCTGCGTTAATCGCCTATCATCAACCGATGCCACAATCGAGATTAGTCGAATTACTGGGTCAGAAAGCCTATGATCACATCCGGGAATTAGCCCAAGCCGGATTGGTAGACCGTCGTAGGAGTGGAAATACCCGTCGTTTGACTACAACATTGCGCTTTTCAGAGGTTTTCGGCTGTCCTCATACCGATCGAAAAAAGGTCAAACAATGGTTTAGGGACAAGGTGATCGATGCCGGATTACTCGAAGGGATGGCAGATAAGGTCGCACTTAGGGATGAGAGAATCGACGAGACCGTTCAGTCGACATTATTATTGCAAGAGGAATGATCATCTCTGAGATGCTTTAGAGTAGTGCGTATCAGTTGCGGGGTTATGGTTTCGCTTGAGTCTTCGAGAAGCACAGCGATTTTTTCGATTTCTACACTATCCGCTCCTTCGCTACTAGCCATATTGCGCATATGCATGCGCATGTGGCCTGCTTGGATGCCATCGGTCGATAAGGCCTTCATCGCCCCGAGGTTTTGGGCCAATCCTGCAGCAGCCATCACCCCAGCCAATTCTTGGGCGGATTCAACTCCAAGCAATTCGAGATTGGCACGGGCGCCTGGATGAATCTTCGATGCACCACCTATGATTCCAACCGCCAGCGGCACCTCGATTCGACCACAGAGGTTACCTTCGTCATCTTGCCACCATTCGGTCAAGGAAGAATAGTGCGCGCGTCCATGGCTGGCCCAGGCATGACAGCCCGCTTCAACCGCTCGCCAATCCTGGCCACAGGCAAGAGCGATGCTACTGATGGCATTCATCAGGCCCTTATTGTGAGTTGTTGCTCTGAATGGATCGGCTGCTGCAAAGTGATAAGCCTCTAGCACTGAGGCAATAATCGCCAATCCCTTTTCTCTATCACCGCTATTGTCAATCTCCTCTGGGGTGAAAATGGCACTGGCTCTAGCGATTCTATGCACTGCGAGGTTTGAGAGTATGCGGAGATTGACCCTTCCTTTGGTCAATTCAGCTATTCGTGGTGAGATTCGTTCAGCCATTGTATTCACTGCATTTGCTCCCATCGCATCTTGGCAATCGACGATTAGGTGGACTACAAGCATCGTGCCAATTTGGCTCTCAATAACACGAGTGAGTATAGACTTGCAACCTCCACCAAGGCGAATCATCGTCGAGTCGACATCATTACATTGGGTTATTAGAGAATCCCTTGCTTCGGCAAGCGCCTCCTCTGCGGCAGCGATATTTTCGATGTCCAATACCTGGATTTGAGCTATCATTAACGGTGGATCGCATTCGGTGAAGAAACCACCGTTTTTCAAGCAGCGTTTCGCCATGTTTGAAGCAGCGGCGACAACGCTCGACTCCTCGATACATAGGGGTATCAAGTAGTGCTTTGAATCGATTACGAAATTGGTAGCGATACCGATGGGTAAGGACATGGTTCCAATCACGTTTTCAACCATCCGATCGGCTGCTTCACAATCCAATTCAGCAAATGAGCCAAGGGCATTTGCCGCTTCATCACTCAATCCAGCAGCCATCTTGATCAGATTGAGCCTTTCGGAGACGGAGAGGTGGTGAAATCCCTTTAGTCTACTATCCTCGACTGCCATGACCGTAGCAACTCCAGCGGTCAGGCCTATGGGTTATGGCACATGAACGATGCGCAATTCAACGCGTCAATCAACGCGTCAAACCAGCGTTAACAAACCGTCAATCAGACATTGATCGCTCGAGTGGTATGCTGATTAACATGTCTTAACGGAGGCCAAATACACCATGATACGGTGAAACATCATATACCTCTTTTCAACTGCTGTTCGATATGGTTGAAGAGAGGCCAACCCTTGGTCTACCCTTGCTAAAGGAGAATCCTTTCCAAGCCAGACCGCTGGAGCCTGGACAATCTTCATTCCTCATCGGTCGTGATGCAATCTCGGCAAAGTGGGCTAGATTTCTTCATCAACGGGCTGCACGTTTTTCCCTATTGATTGGAGATAGGGGCAGTGGTAGGACTTCCTTACTGCGTTGCCTATCGGAAGAGGTCGACAAAGTAGTCCATATCGATATGTATCCTGAAGCGGATCACACCCGCTGTATCCTCGATGAGATGTATGCTGCACTGGTTGATTTTGACATACCTTCAAGCAGGCAGCAAATCGTTCACCGTCTAGTCGAATCAACCACTTACGGCGAGGGTCCAATGCCATTGATCGCACTCGATTTCTCCAGTGCTGATGGCAAGGGTCTTTCAGAGGTAATCTCAAGGTTGATCTCAGCATTGGAGAGGATGCAGGCTTTGGTAGTGGTTACACTTACTACCGACCAACGCCTTGAATGGCCTGAAGGCTTAGTCGATAGGTTTGATCACGTGGAAAAACTGTCGACTTTAAGCGAGGATGAAGTCTCTGCATTAGCGCAAAAAAGGGTCGGCTCGGTATCGCGCCAAGCTTGGGAAATGAATCGTGAAGCACTCGATTATGTGATGGATAAGACCAATGGTCAGGTCGGCAGAGTGATTCGTATTCTCAGAGACATGGTCGACGAAGAGCGTTCAAAGCCGAGAAAGTTACCACAAGAGCCAACGATTATCCGAGCAGAAGAGATGGCGGATCAGGCAGATATTTCGGAGGACAAAGAGCAATTAGAGGACATTTCAACAGTGAAATCCGTATTCGAATTAGATATGGAATCGATGGACCAGGAACCGCTGGCGATTCCCCCCCCGGTATTGGCACACCCCCGAGCATTGCCACTCCCAGCGGTAGGTAGTGGTCCGTTTTCCGGTCTAATCGGCCGCAATCGTATCAACCGTGCCGATGAGTCGATACAACCTCCACCCCTTGGTTCATCCAATGAGGGTGGTAGAGGGGATGGCACTCATCTGTGGATGGCCGATGGTGCTGATCTGATCGAGCAGACTATTCATGAGGATGTAATCGATGAATTCATCGGTTCAGATGATGAAACATCCGACATTAAGCCATTCATTGAATCGCCTGAACAATACGAGGATGCGCCATCCTTGGATCGGTCTTCAGAGGATAGTGGTTTGATCCAAGAGATGCTCCATCTGATGAGCAGAGCCTCAAAAGCACGGCTTTCTGAGATGTTATCCGCTCTTCGCCAACCGGTAGTCGGTGAGAAAATCAGTTTTCCAATCGATGTCAATACCTTGCGCAATCTTTCAAAGGTCGAATCCATCGTAGTAGAAGTGGCTTCAGAGCGAAGTTTTTCGCCATCGGATTCGCGATTACAAGACCGTTTGGCTGTCAAAAGACCACGTCTGTCGCAAATCTGCAATCATCTTCAAAGAGCTGGTATCCTTGAAGTACGTCAGGAAGGGCGCTCAAGGAAGTTCTCACTTACCAATGATGCTAGAGCCCAATTGATCGCGTGGGGTATGTTGGAGGTGAGTCAATGAGTTGGAGTATCACCCATTCATGGCAAACAGATGACAAATTGACCTGTCTTGTCGCCGCAGGCAATGATTTGGTGGTTTGCTCAGGTCTCGAATTACAATTATTGGACCTCGATGCCAATTTGCGTTGGCGCCAAGCGATGCCGTTCTTAATCCATTCAGCGGCTTTTCACTCGGGAAGGATAGGAGTATTATGCGGTCATGGTTTCTTTGTGGTAAATGCAAGTGATGGTTCACGGGTTAACGAAGGAAGGAGCACAAGAGGAGGATTTAGCGATATCTTAGCACGGCCAGGAGGTGGTTGGATACTCTCTTGTCGCGCGGGGAATCTACATCTATTCAACGAAGATGGTAGGGGATTACGGCGTTTGGCCAGTGGTCGAGTTCGTCGATTATTGGGTTGGTTCGACCGTGAACATCTACTTTGGCAAGACGGCGGTGGTCGCCTGCGCTGTGCCAGATTGGCAAAACAGGATTCACAACGGGTATTGGAAGATCGGATTTGGAGTTGGGTTAGCAAAATGTTCGACAGCCGTTGCTTATTGCAATCAAGCGACGGATCTCTGTGGGAAGGCATACCACATCCATTCGGCTGGGATTCGCTTGAAAAAATCCAGGACGCCTCTATAGAGCCAATATCTGCTATCCGTAGCGGCGATGGGTGGTGGTTGTTGGGAATCGATGGTATAATGACTAATATCAGCGGGATCGATACTTCTGATAAATTGGAAACCTCGGTTCTAGGAAAAGATCTCGGTCACCTATTGGTTGGGCTTGGTCCCGATACTATGGTCACAGCTAATCGTCAAGGGTTGCTTAGATATTGGAATGCTCCGCATCTTGCCGCACTCAAACATTCGTTGATTCAAAAGATGGTTGCAGATGCTAAAGTAGCGAGTGATTGGGATGAGCGCAGGCGTATTTTCCAGCGGGCGCGTACGGCTGAGGACGAGGGCCGAGTTTCACTGGCGATAACCCTCTATCAGACCCTCGGGAGAAGCGAGGATGTCAAGCGTTTATTGGTGCGAGAGCGTGAGGATACATGACTGATGATTCACAAGTGATCAGCCCGGAGAAGATTGAGCATTATCTCGTGTTGACGAGCAAGGCTAGGGCGAAAGCCACACCGATACACCAACCGGGAAGTGCGGAGTCAAAACAATTGTCAATCCTGATGAGAATGGCTGATGATTATTCATCCGATGCTCGTTTTTTTAGAGATAATGGCGATTTTGTGCGCGCATTTGCTGCGATAAATTACGCGCATGCTTGGATTGATGCCGCGGTGAAATTGGGACTATTAGATGGCCATGGCGATGATGAATTATTCACCCTACCTTAGTTTTCGAGTAGGACCAAACGCTTGCGCCCCTGCACTTCTATCCATGATAAACCGGCGTCGGCGAGCCTGTGTTTGAGATATTTGTCGATGGTGAGGATTCTCCACTTCCTCTTGAGACTCAAATCGAATAATTGATCATCCGGATGGCTTCCACTTTCAACATCAGCTTCGATGATAGTTGCTTTAGCATTTAGGAGGGGGAGAAGCATCGAATCACCTCCGTGCTTGGCAATCATTTCGATCTCTTTTTTTACCGTAGGAAAAACACAGATTTCAGTAGGACCAATCAACTCTGCAAGTGCTATGTCGATATTGATACCAGCTTCGACGACAGCGACCCATCCGCAAGCATCAATCAATACTCTTTGCATATTATCACTCGATGGTGCCGTAGCCGATAAGTCGCCATCTGGCCCCCACTCTTCTCGAGAGAGAGATGCGCTGGCCTTGGTCGGCACATATAGGAAGCCTAAGATTGAGTTTTGCCTTACCGCCTTGGGCATTTGCCACTACGCCCACGCTGGTTGCGGTTGCAACGTTAATCATCAACATCTCGTTATTTCTCAAAGGCATCACCGCTTCGGGTTCTTCGCCCTCTGATGAAACCATTTTCTCCATCAAGGTGATGTCAAGTGAAATCTCGCTCAATATATCAGGCAGTTCTCCCACTTTTGAAATCACTTGGCCACTGAGGTTATCGGCGGTGGTAATCGAAGGGTCGAGGGGGGTAGCTATTCCGCAAAGGCCACCTGCGCTCATATTATCCAAATCAAGACCGCCGCCTTTCATGCTTGAGATTACCGTGGAGATCGGTTGGTAATGGACTTTCTTTCCCTCACCAATTTTCTTACCCGGGCCGATGACGATTTCGTCACCTATCGCAAAGTTGCCTTGAACGATACTTCCACCGATTACCCCGCCTTTTAATTTGGCTGGTCTTGTGCCAGGCCTATTGATGTCGAATGAACGAGCAACATGCATTACCGACTTCTCACCAGAGTTTCGCTTTGGAGTTGGAATCACGGTTTCAATAGCGTGTATCAATATATCGAGATTAACGTCGTGGTGGGCCGAAACCGGAATAATAGGGGCGTCCTCAGCTATTGTTCCCTTGAGGAATTTCTTGATTTGCTCATAGGATTCAATCGCCTTTTCACTGCTGACCAAGTCGATTTTATTTTGCACTACGACTATATTATTGATTCCGGCGATCTCAAGGGCCATCAGGTGCTCATTGGTTTGCGGTTGCGGGCAGGTCTCGTTGGCGGCGATCATCAATAATGCTCCATCCATAATCGAAGCACCGGTGATCATTATCGCCATCAAAGTCTCGTGACCAGGTGCATCTACGAATGAGATAACCCTTTGTAATTCCTTATCGACATCAGCACCGCCATCTGGACGCCGTCCTGAGGGATAATAATCCCCATCTGGTGTTTTGTAGAATGCGGTATCGGCATAACCGAGTTTAATCGAGATTCCACGCTTGCGTTCCTC
>Ga0066376_10002787_pt1 | contig 16072 bp, 15 predicted proteins | sample Knorr_S15_td_Bot_FD_77009 | JGI IMG/M metagenome (GOLD analysis project Ga0066376, IMG submission 77009) | Marine microbial communities from Southern Atlantic Ocean transect - Knorr_S15_td_Bottom_ad_5009_LV_A | ecosystem: Environmental > Aquatic > Marine > Oceanic | place: Southern Atlantic... | reverse complement strand
TTCCCATTTTTACAAATTTCCTTTAAATTTATCCATGGTCACATGGTTATTTTGACTTATCCCATCACGCATAATTACTTTTTTTACTGTCAGCCATAATATCTTGATATCCAACCAAATTGACTGATTGTCCACATACCATACATCTAAATCAAACTTCTCATCCCAACTAATTGCATTGCGGCCATTGACTTGTGCCCACCCTGTAATACCTGGCTTAACCTCATGGCGCCTAGATTGCTTTTCCGAATACAAAGGCAGATATTCTATCAACAATGGGCGAGGGCCGACCAAACTCATATCGCCTTTGAAGACACTCCATAATCCAGGCAGTTCATCTAAACTTGTTGATCTTAAGAACTTTCCAAATTCAGTCAATCTAAACTTATCGCTCAATAAATTTCCACCTTTATCACACTCATCAGTCATTGTTCTGAATTTATACATATTAAATATTTTTCCATTCAAGCCGGGTCTTTCTTGATTAAAAAATATTGGAAATCCCAATTTCAATCGGGCCAATACGGCGATTAAAATTACTAAAGGCAGCAGCAACATAAGTCCAGACAAAATAACAACTAAATCAAATATACGTTTCATTGGCTTAATATCTCAGATAGTTTTTTTGCAAGATTTGAATAATCATAGTGCTCTAACACATACTTATATCCATTTTTACCCAATACCCCTCTCTTCTCTTTTCCCATATTTATTAAGGCTTCTAACGCCCTTACGACCTCTATAGGATCCTCGGCAGGTACTGTAATCCCAGAGTTAGACTTTTGAATAACATCTGAATACCCTGAAAAACTATGAATAACAGGCTTTCCTGAGTACATGTATTCTGGTATTTTTTGTGCTGCTATTCCAAATCTATAAATTGATTTATTCCTCCATCCTATATAACAAATATCGAATAACGTTAATATAGACTGAACTTGATTCTTTGCAATAGGATCAATAAAAAATACGTTTGATAATTCTAAATTTTTTACTTTCTTTTTTAAATTTTTCTTCTCTTTTCCATCTCCAACCAAAACCCAAGCAATAGAGTTGTCGTCTTTTTTTATTTTTGCAGATTCAATAAAATATTCTAATGCATTAACTTCACCCAAAGTTCCAAGATAACCAATGATAAGTTTATCTTTTGGAAATGAATCTAATATACTCCTTGGCAGTGGCTGAGAATTAGCAACCTCTCCTATATCTAATCCATTTGCAATCCAGTTGAATTTATCTCTATTCATCCCCCTCGCCGTCATATGCTCAACTGCATTGGGTAGGTTCGATATTACAACATCAGCATCCTTATAAGCCTTATCTTCTACCCACTGTAGAAAACGAATAAAAAGGTGTTTGGTCGAATATCCCCCTATTTCAATTAAAGTTAGAGGCCAAATATCACGCACCTCAAACGCTAGTTTTGCTTTAAATTTATTCGCCAGTTTCTTGGCACTCAAAAAAGTTAAAAGCGAAGGCGAAGATGCCAAGATAATATCGGGATTTCCAGATATTATCTTCGGCAATCTTAGAGTCTTCCAGGTAAATAAAAACCAATTCAAAATACGTTTTTTATCGTGCGCCCCACTATATTCAGGCATATTAATCCAAACAAATTGAAAGCCATCTATCGATTCCACCTTAAAAGCATCGCTAAACTGGGGTGGCCTCCTAAGTAAATGTGTGTAACTAGCTGCAATTAAATATACTTTGTGACCTTGCTTAGCCATTTCTTTTGCTAAATAGTAATGACGCCCCCCCATTCCTGTTTTAGGTGTAGAGGCATATTGGTTTAATATCCAAATTGTTTTTGATGGGCTAGTCATTTAACCAACGAGCCCGAACATTCCTGATTAATTCGTCAGTGTATTTATTTTTTGTTTTAGGGAAGTTTGTCAAATGGCTAGAATCTGGTGCAATCAATCTGGCACTGTGGCCAAGTTTATTAAATTCGCTCGCTAACTCAAACACTCTTGTGGGCATTCTATTATATTTAGGTGGCTCTGCATATTTTGATATACACCAAATATGCACACCTAATCTTCCTTGTATAGTTTTGGTATGGAGTTTACTATCTTTATAGTTTCTTCATAGTTCAAACCCAAGGTATCAAGATACCATCTTATATTCTGATATCTTGGCTGATTTTCATCTTTAACTAGCTCCAAGGCTTTTTCTCTAGTTAATTGCCCCTCTCTTATCTGATTACTTCTGAATGTATCATGCTCAGTAAAGCCTGCAACCGTGTAGTAAACATAATTATAAAACCCGGCAGTTCCATCTCCGATTCTCCAGGTAGTACTAGTATCTGCTGCCGTTTCCCAATCGTACTTGTTTATCAGAGTGTCATTCACTTGACCCTCATCCCAACGATAGTAGTCAAATATATGGAAGTAATCCTCTTTCTGCAAAAAACTCCTATAATATTCTCCAGATAACGTATCCCACAAAGATCTATTAAAATATCCTGGACTCTCTAACATAGCTTTAAATCTTTTAGAATGATATCTAAATTGTTTCATTGCACCATTGCTATACACATTGCCTTCCTCAAAATCTGGTTTAATCCCTAGAAATCCAGTTTTAAAGTGTGTGGTTTCAAGTGGATTTATGCCCCATAAATTAAGATCAATCCCCACTTGCTTTTTAATGCTTTCAACATGCCTAAAGAAATGTTTATCGCCAGCCGTAAGCATTGCCATCATCCCCAGATGTGGGGACTTTAACCAGGCTTGAAGATTCATCTTAATATTTCTTCTCTTTAAGGATATATCCGCAGCAACAATAATGTTCTCAACACCCATATCACCACACATTTGAGAAATGTTTCTACGCCCAAGATCTGTTACCATGCCCCAGTCATATGTATATGTTATAGGCTTCATTCCCAATTCTTCGACGGCTAAATGTAGTCCATAGCAACTATCCCGACCTCCAGAAAAGGGAATAATGCAGTCAAGCTCTTTACCAGGCCTTCTATAAGGCTCTACCAATTTAAACAACTCCTCTCTTGGCTTCGGCTTGTTTCTCATTTTGTAATTATTGCAATAATTACAAACACCTTTATTATCAAATCTTATAAAAGGCATGGTTTCAGGCAAGATACACCTAGTGCATTTTTTCAAACTCTCAATTTCTTTATACTTAAGTAACTTTTCCCATTCCTTGTTAAAACAAAATTCAGGTATTAAATCTTCCATTCTTGTAGATATATCACTCACCTTAAGCTTTGTGTTTGACTTTGGTATATCTATAAAATACGCTTTATTTTTAATTTGCTTTATATTTTCACACTTAATTTGACTTAATGCGTATTTCTCAGAGGCAAAATATATATCATCGCCAATAACGCCCGTGTAAAGGCTACCATTGTTTGAGAATAGTACTATCTTCCCAAGCTCTGGCACAAATAAAGCGCAAGCCACTATACCCCTACATAGGCTTAATATTTCATTTGGTACATCGGATATATCGCCATTATTCTTAATATGCTCACTAGCAATAGCAGCAATGACTTCAGAATCTATCTTTAACTCTCTTTTAGCTTCAAGACCCTCCCAAACTTCCTTCTCATTAACTATGATTCCATTATGAATAACGCAAAGGTTATCTCTAACTACTGGCTGGTTGTCGCTCAATCCATTTGTTATTAGCCTGCTATGCCCTAAAACAACATTAGTGTTGTACGGCTTAATTTTGTTTAAAAGTCTTTCTACATTTATGTCGGCCCTATCTATCTGATAACCAGAATCTGTAAAATGTATCAGCCCGCTGGAGTCAACACCTCTCTGCTCCGAATGCTTCACTATCATGTGTAAATTTTTCTTATTTACACTTGTTTTTGATATTTGACCAAATATTCCACACATAATTTCCCTATTAATTCAATTTTCTAAAATTACTTCATTAACTCATCATACTCTTTGATTAACTTTGCTTCTTGTGCGCCCCAACTAAAATCATACAAATCACCTGTATTGACCTTTGGCAGCTCTTCTAAATTTTCAAACTCTTTAATAGCCTCATAAATACTTTTTGAATCTAGCTTACAACACCTTCCAAGACTATGTTTTGCAACTGCTTCAGAAATATCTGGAAAATCAGACGCAAGAACAGGTATACCTGCAAAACAATACTCAAATAGTTTATTTGGTAAGCAATAATAATCACTAAGTGACACATTCTGAATTAAGCACAATCCCACATCCGCACTTTTGGTCAACCGAACCACCTGATCATGCCTTACAGGAGGGTGAAGATGGATGTTTTTATTGCGCACCGATCTTTGCTCAATCAAATCTGATAGATCACCATAGCCCATAAAAATAACATGGGAACTAATCGAGTCATTTGAAAATGCATCAAGAATTAGCTCTATCCCCCTGCCTTTTCCCAAAATACCAAGATAGATAAACACCTTGGAGTCTTTAGGGATGACAAATCGCTCATGAAAATATCGACCTTTCAGCCCACACACATAAGCCTCGGCGTGCTTACTATCAAAAACAGGAGAGTTCAAAACCAACACATGTGGCTTCTTGCCCAGATTTTTTTCATACCAGTCCAGTATGGATGGACTAACTGACACAAACAAATCGACACTGTTCCAGCAAAATTTTTCGACTAAGAAAGTTGCCCAAGCTATGAATTTTGATTGTCCATTTTTATTTGATTCAAGCTCATGAGCGTCATAAACCAATTTAGCTCCTGTAATAAACTTAACAATAAAACCAATTGGAAGCACCAGTGTATCGTGGCAATGAACAACATCTGGCGAAAACCGGATAGATCGCCTCAGCATCCTAAGTGAAAACTCTAGTAGAGTCAAAAAATGTCTCAGAGCCCTGGGGCGCCACTTAGTTTTATTAAATATTAAATTGCAACTATCAATTTCAATATCAGGATGATTTTCTACAGAGTGATTTTCATCTGAAGCACTTACCCCAATTGCAAAAACCCTATAACCCCCAGACTCCTGATGGGCTGTCAACTCTTTTAGAATACGGCTGTCCATCCTAATATCAGTGTGGCTAATATGCAAAATTGCCTTTTTACTTATCTTGTTATGCATAAATACCTCTTTAGATTTAAATTTTTCAACATTATTAATTTTCTTTGGCTCGGCAAAAACCCCGGAGATTTTCTTTCTATACGTGCTTATGATGCCCTTAAGTTCTTGATGGTATACATTTATTTCAAAATACACAGGTTCGAGTTTAAGTCCTAACGCCTTAACTGGCGAAAAGCGAATCTACCCCCGCCATTAACAAGCAACAATAACAAATAAACTGCCAAAGTTACAATAAGATAAATATCGACTACATAATTACTCAGCGGCGATGCGGCAAGGTCTTTCATATGCATCGTTAGCCAGACAAAAAATGCAACGGATATTGCGTTAGCCTCGCACCTATTTATTAAGCTATTCATCCAATACAAAGTAAAACCCACGAAAAAAGGGGGTGCCAGGACGCCTACAATACCGAAATTTGCATGCATCTCAGCCCAGAAGATTGTCGGCATAGAGCCAACCACCACCCCTTGCTCCGCCTGAATGGGGTTATGCCATGCCATCACTTCCATAGTTAGTGGAAAGTGTGTGAATGGGAAGATCCCGCCGGGATTGGGAAAGCTCCTGCCTAATAAAAAATCCTGATATTCGGGTATGTATTCTAGGTAATGATAGGCGGACTGAATTTGCCCAGAGAAGGTGCGGCTTATAATGCTTGAAATCCCCCGGATAATTCCGGACTCTCCCATGAAATTTATATAAAAAATAATCAAAACAATAAGAATAAAAAGACCGACCTTTATTATGTTTTTAAATTGAACATTACCATTATTTCTTACACATGTGAACACAAGGAACAACCCTAAGAAAAACAATACCAATGGGGCTTTTTCTGTAGCCATCATAAGGGAAAATGAAGTAATCAAAGTAAGTGCAAGAAAAAATACTTTATTTATTGTAGTGGGCTTCAGGAGGAAAATCGCAAACACAATATAGTTAATAAATAACATCAACTTATTCATAAATAAATAGTACCAATGATATTTTCCAGAAAAATTATTTCCCATATCAGACCTGGAGATGGCTAATGAAGCTGAATTGTCAGATAAGCCAAATAACTGAACTAGGGCAATATTATCCAGCCCCACTTTAAGCACATACTTCACTAACACGCCAACACATATCATCAAAAGAGCAAATATTAATAATTTAGTCATTTTTGAAATTTTTTCTGAAACATCTCCCCATATGCCAACATAGTTATCTCCATAGGGATGCAAATCGCCAAGCACTCTATTTCCCACGACAAACCCAATAAGCATCAACGAAATTGTATATGCAGTGTATAAAAAGACTTCAAGCATTAATATTTTGTCATTCACCCCTTCCGCGTACCTGTATTCATCCAATTGAAAAAATAGAATGGGAATGCCGACGTACTGAAACAGATAAAAAAACAAAATTACCAAAATTGGCATGGTTAGTTTGCGGTAATCCAGATGAGCCATTTTGATTAACAAATGCCAAAACAAGGGCATCAACAACCAAATCACAACAAAGCAAATATCTAAAATCATAAGTAGCCCCTACTCCATCTTTAGTCAGACTCTCCAACTAAATGAGAGTAAAGTTCGATTTGGGTTATTTGTGAGTTGTGCCAGAGAATAGTAAAACTTGTGTTTTGGAGTTTTATTCCATCAACAACTGCTTTAGCAGCCTCAATACTTAGTTTTTGATAGCCAAGCAGAGTAGAGTCCATTACTACTAACGGCCTTTCTTTCAAGAACAATTTTTTTCTCGTTAAAATATTAAAAACTGAAAACATATTTCCAGTGCCACACCTAAACCCAAAATGTGAAGCATAGCCACAGGTACTATCGATCTTCATGCCGGCATCACTCCACATTTGCCAAGTAGTTGGCACTTCAAAACGAAGAAAGTGCTCTCTCCCCTCGGCAATCTCTTGCCCTACAATTTTTTGTAGTAAATCTTTTTCTAGCTTAAATTGATCTTTATTGTTGTAAGCATTATAGGAGGGATGAAGGCCAATTATGTGCCCCCGTTGCTTAATCTTTTCAATCAAACTCAAACATTTTAATTCATTAATATCATACCTATTATCATACTCCGTTACACCTCCGCTCATAAAATAGAAATGACTTTTAACCCCGATAGATTCGCTTTTTTTCATCAACCAATCAAATGTATCAAATGGGTCTTTCATCCTGCCTTGATTTATATTTTTATATTCAATGAATCTGGATATTGCTAAGCTTATACTTTTTCTTTTTAAAATATCTCCCATTGCCACTCTAGAAACATGCCTCCAGCCTTTCCACATATATAGCTCATCAACATCATGTGTTAAATAAATATGAGGTTTATTTTTCTTAAAAACCAATGAGTTATCTGTGTCTAAAAGCATAATCTTTAATCTTTCAACCAATTCATTAACAATGGGCTTATCTAAAAAATCCTGCTTAAAAGCTAAACTCTCAGTTGCAGGAAAACGATTATGAAAATCTCTATTTTTATTGACATATTCTTCCCATCGTGTAAGCATAAAGAAACAAGAAGAAAATATATCCAAATCTGTTATTTTGTCAGGAATGTTTTCTAATTTCAGATACGACAAGTCAGCAGGATACTTGTTAAAAAATGTGTCTTTGATTGATAAGATTTTGCCATTTTCCAAACCTATTTCATAATTGTTGGAACCTGTTTTTAGCTCATACTCCAAACCCAAAAACTCACTGAAAATAACATCTAAAATATATTTTCGCTCGTTTGTGTTATTGTTGGGGATTGTTATTTTAAACATTAGATATTTCTTTTAACAGACCTATAACTTTTAATAACTTAGAGTCTATTTTTATAATATGGAAATATGGATTATTCATAGTGTCAAAGCTTCTAAAATATCTCTCTATATTTTCAATCATTCTGTATTGTTAAAGGTGTTTAACAATACAGCCTGGCAAGGTAAAATATTTATAAAGGGTCGAATTTTCTTTATTTTTTCGATTGCCTCTCCAACAGTTAGGCCATACTCTTCGATCAAATATGCCGCAACAAACAATGGGGCTCGACTTACACCTTCCCGGCAGTGAATATAAACGGATCTTTTAGATCTCCTCATATTCTTTATAAACATAACACCCTGTTGAAGCTGTGCAATTGTAGGTTCATGGTATTCTGGAACTGGAATTTGAAGTTGATACGGGAAATCTATACCTAAATCCACATCGGAAGAAAATTTACGCAAACTTAAACAAGCGCTATAACTAGACCTAGAGAGAAGGCGTAAACCAAAAGAACTGTGTTGCATACCGACTGCCAAACCAGGCTCAACTTCACTATAAGATAATATCGGAATTCCGGTACGCTCTGTAATCCAACGAACCAAAGTATTCTTTAGTCCGATTGACCTATACCTCCAGGCAAATCGTCTTAAAGATTGTACTAAGTTAATCTGCAACAATAAACCAAAGATAAACTCTGACAACTGCCAAAATAAAACTCTTGGCATCTTCCAATGAATATTGGATTTAACTCTCGGAGAGAGCATGTCTAAAAATGTATCAAAGAATCGTTTAAACCCAGAAAACATAGTTTGAATATCGCCATGCAATGGCCAATGAAATACGACATTTTCCTTATATCTCCTCCTAATAACGTTAGGGCGATGTAAATCTAACAACTCAAGAGGAAAATTAACCCCTGAAGCAAGCCCCAAATCATGAGAACCCCAAAACTTTGGGTTAATTTCCATTAACTTATAGCGCCCACTTTTTTTTTCTTTTTTAAATTCAACCATAGCCACCCCATGCCAAGAGAGGGAGTCCAAGAGTGCTTTCCCCAGATTAAGGAGCTCATCGCAGTAAATAGTTTTTGCACATACGCTCACACCGCCTGAAGTCGGCCTCTCACGAACCCTCTCATGACAATAGTAATTAACCAATTTTCCTTTGCTATAAAGTGCAAAAAATCCATACCCATTACCAACAACTCTTTCTTGGACAAGCAAAGGTGTTTGAAAGTCGTATTTAAGTAAAGATTGATAAGCAGTATTTTTGTCGTCGCAATAAATTGGACCCCATTTTTCAATCTCACTATTGCTTTTTATTACGACCGGGAATATATCACTATCCAGAGAAAGAATATCATCTGCAGAAGTAATATAATGTGTGTTTGGTACCGGAATTCCAATTGACGAGGCATGCAACAATGTTTCTCTACTGTCTAGACATAGCTGGATATTACTTAATGAAGTTAGCTCGCAACGACAAGTGTCTGGCAAGCTCTCTTTAACTTGAGCCATAATTTCTACAGATGCAGCGCCAACTGGAATAACTAAATCATAACTCATTTCCCTTATTAAGCTTATTAATTTAAATGAGTTTTCAACTGAAAAGCTCTTCTCATCCATAGCCATATAACCCAATCCTGGAGCGGAATTACATATAGATTTCTTATTGCCAATAAAATCAACATGATTTCCTAATTCTCTCAGAGAAATTAGAATTCCCAAAGTATGCTTATATGAACCGTCTGTAACCAATATTTTCATCATTTCCCTTTAACGAATAGAGTTAATCCAATAAAGTGTACTAAATAATGAATACATGTGATTACAGTTAGTACAATTATTAACTGGTCAAAAGGATTGTTTTGAAATATATAAACTCCTAGCATGATTGCTACTAAATATCCTATCTGCAGACATAAATAAAAAAACTGCTTTTCGAAAATCGTATCAACTATACTAACTGTAGAAACAATAAAGCCTATAAAAAAAACTGGTGTCATTATCTTTGCATACCGCCCTGCAATCCTCCACTCTTCACCAAACACGAAAGCAAATAAATCTTCTACTAAAAAAAATAACACTCCAAATGATGGAGCACCTATAATCAATAATTTTTTAACCGTACTATTAAATATATTGACAGCTTTGCCTGTTAATTGTTTTTCCTTTGTAGCTTCTTCAAAAAATACTTGACCAATAGAGCTGCCAATAAGCGCTGTCGGCATTCCCAATACTCTTTGAACTAGTGAGTAAAATCCAAGAGTGGACACGCTGTAAAAAGTTGATATGAGAATATTGGTCAAATGAATTGTTAATGTGTTTGCTAAAACTGCCGCCATGGAAAACTTGGGAAATTCTCTATACCTCTTGGCCATAAAAAATACTTTCTCCTTTGTGACTTTAGACAAAAGCAATCTGTCTTTAATTATATTTTTTAACAATTGTATATTGGCAGACATTTGCGATATAAGCTGACCACTTATAAGCCCTGTAACGCCCGGCTTTAAAAGCCCCACACTTAATTGAATAACCGCCATTATTATTGATTTTATTATGCTTGCTTTAGCAATATCTTTATAGTATTTTTTACGATTATTAAAGTAATTTAAAAGATTAAATAAGCCCATAAAAAAAACGGACAAAGGCACAAAATATAGCCACACACTTACACTCTTATTGTTTAACAAATTAACAATATACTCATTAAACATTACAACTATTGCAAGTAAAGCTAGCGTCATAGTCAAGGTAATAATAAATCCTAATGCAACCACATTGATCGCATCCTCATCCTTTTTTGGCAGCATAATTGCCAGCTCGTATCTACCATTTGCAATAGATCCAAAAATTGCGGTAATAGCAACAAATAAAGCTAGCAATCCAAAATCTTCAGGTGTGTAAATCCTGGTTAATATTGGGCTGATTGCAACAGGTATTGCCTGTGCAATAGTTGTGCCTGTCATTAATGTCAGCACATTGCGACTAAATTCAGATTTTGGCTTTAATCGCTGAATCAAGTTATTGTCTTCACAACTTTTTTAGCCAACTGTCTTGATGTTGTCCACTTACCACCGAAAACACTTATCAAGTTTTTGTTAGTTTGTATGGTGTATTCTCTTGTAGTTTTGTTTGCATCATTAGAACTTTTTATCAACGGTCTAACTCCTGCAAAACTTTTTACCACATCTTGCTCTGTGATTTGTTCCACAAAATAACTATTGTAAGCACCCATAAGGTAATTAACCTCAGATTGTTCAGGTTTAATTTCTTCTGAAATTTTTTGCCTAACTTCAGTTGTGCCGATCAATGTTTGACCTTTATAAGGAACAACGAAAATAATACGCCTTTCACTTGGCACTTCTAAAAAATACCCATGATCTAGCCTTCTATTAACAACAATATGAGAGCCTCGTACTAAGTCCAACTCATATTCTGAATCAATATTACTGTCTTTTAACAATTGATATGCCCATGGGCCAGCAACATTAATTACTTTGTCAAACTGTTCTTTATTTCCGTTGTAAGAAATTTCACCATTAATATCAACTCGATCTATAGCTGTTTCTTCTATTGCTGTGAAGTTTTTATACTGTTTTACTTGGTCGGCCGCCCAGAGGCCTAATTGATAATCATCCATCTGACCATCGTAATAAGAAAAACCTTTTATAAGACCATCCATTTTTAATTCAGGACACAATCCTTGCATTGAAGCCATACTATGATTTTGATGCTTGCCGATATTCTGCTTTCCTGCAAATAAATCATACAGACAGAGGCCTAGCTTATAAAACCAAACTGGGCGTCTTGATCGCTTATAAACTGGTATAAATATTTTGAGAGGCTGTGCTAAATATGGCGCTTGATTAATCCACCATTGTCTTTCTCTAAGAGCTTCTTTTACTAATCTAAACTCAAAATTCTCAAGATATCGTAAACCGCCATGTAGTAATTTAGATGAACTAGATGATGTCTGAGACATTAAGGTATTTTTCTCAAACAAGGTTACATCATGATGATGCTTGCATAACTCCCACGCAGTCATAATGCCATTTATTCCACCACCTATTACTGCGATCTTCATTAAATATTTTCTTGAATCTTAAAAGCAACATAATCGACTTGTTTATTAGTTAAAAATGAATTCATTGGTAGGCTCATAACCTCATTGGAGGCTTTTTCTGATATTGGAAAATCACCTTGCTTGTAATTTAAATATTGAAAACATTCTTGCAGATGAAGTGGCATTGGGTAATGTACTGCAGTTGGAATGCCATTATCTTTTAACTTGGCTTGAAGGGCATCCCTGTTATTAACTCTGACGGTGTATTGCGCCCAGGCGCTTGATCTGTTTGACTTAATAACTGGCGTTTGTACACTATCAGACAATGCATCCGTGTAGTGTTGCGCAACCTGCTGTCGATCTGCTAATTCTTGGGGGTAATGTGCCAGTTTGGCTAGCAAAACAGCCGCTTGAATAGTGTCTAAACGCCCGCCCATGCCAATGTATTTATGATGATAGCGTTTGTTTTGCCCATGCACACGCATCATCTTTATTGTCTGGGCATATTCGTCGTTATTGGTAAAAATTGCACCGCCGTCACCATAACAACCGAGCGGTTTCGCTGGGAAAAAACTGGTAATTGATATGTCGCCAAGGTTACTATCAGTTTTGCCGTTGTAAGTAGAGCCAAAGCTCTGAGCGCCATCGATAACAACCTTTAGATTATACTTGTCAGCAATCGCTTGAATAGTATCCATATCTGCAGGCTGACCATAGAGACTCACTGGCATGATAGCTTTAGTTTTATCAGTAATTGCAGCCTCAATCAGATTAGTATCAATATTAAAGGTGTCTGGCTCAATATCGACAAACACAGGCTTGGCCTTCATTAAGGCGATGGTTTCAGCTGTGGCAATAAAAGTAAATGGAGTGGTTATGATTTCATCACCCGGCTGGATATCCATTGCCATCATAGCAAGTAAGAGTGCATCCGTACCTGACGAGCAGGTAATGGCATGCTTGGCACCTGTAAATCCCTCTAATGCTCGCTCAAGTTCATGGACTTCTTCACCCATGATGTAATTAGATTTATTTAAAACCGCCTGAATGTTGGCGTCAATATCAACTTTATATTTTTGATACTGTAATTGCAGATTGGCAAAATCAATATCCATGCTTAATCGATTACAGAAACTTGAGAGTCTTTTAATTGGTATTTTTGGCCAGTATGCTCACAAGTAGTTTGAGCACTGCCTGTCAGCGGTAAATCTAATTTCTCACCGTACTCGCTCATCCATCCAATCTGCCTGGCAGGCACACCTACCATTAGTGCATACGGAGGTACATCTTTATTGACAACCGCACCAGCACCTACAAAAGCAAATGCGCCAACTGTTGTGCCGCAAACGATTGTGCAATTAGCACCCAATGTTGCGCCTTTTTTTACAAAAGTATCTCTGTATTCATCTTTGCGCTCAACAAGTGAACGTGGATTATAAACATTGGTAAATACCATGCTCGGGCCGCAAAATACACCCTCCTCTAAATAGACATTGTCATAAACAGAGACGTTATTTTGAATTTTACATTTGTCACCAATGATAACTTTATTGCCGACAAAAACATTTTGACCAAGTGATACGCCAGAGCCAATCTTAGCGCCACCACAAACATGCACCCATTGCCATACTCGAGAGCCGGAACCGATTTGTGCACCCTCATCCACTATCGCTGTTTCATGCACTTGATAATCCATGTTAATACTCCAATGGCAATGAAGTTGTTTTGCCGTCTCTAGCTGAAAGATAAGCGGCAATTAACACTTCTAGTGATTTCAGACCCTCTCTACCATCAGTTTCTGGTTCAGCTTTGCCACGTAATACTTCAATAACATTATTGTAATAAAGTGGGTGGCCAAAACCATAAACAGAGGTTGTTTGGTAATTAGCCTCTTTAACCTCATCATCATAATCTTTGGGCTCATCAAATTCCCAGTGCTGAATATCATTAACGGCAACGCCGCCCACACGCACCGTGCCTTTTTCACCAAGAATAGTAATGCTTCCTTCTAAGTTTTTAGGGTAAGTCAACATAGTGACACTCATAGACCCTAATGCGCCGTTGCGCCACTTAACATTAAGCACACCTGTATCCTCCACTTCAATGTCGTGCGTGGTACTCATCATTGCTTGTACTTTGTCAATTGGGCCGATTAGCCATTCTAGTAAATCAACATAATGAGAGGCTTGATTCATAAAAGCACCGCCATCAAACTCCCAAGTCCCTCGCCAAGGCGCTTGATCATAGTATTCTTGCGGTCGAGTCCAAAAAACATTGAGATGTACCATGTGGATTTTGCCAAATCGATTTTCTTGAGTAGCACGCTTGAGCAGCTGCAAGGTAGAGTTTCTACGATTTTGTTTAACCACAAACAATCGTACCCCAGCATCATCGCAAACCTTAACCATGCGAACACCATCACTCCAGCGAGTAGCCATGGGCTTCTCTGTCATAACATTAACGCCATGCTTGGCGCACAGCTCAGTTTGATCAGCATGAATGCCGCTTGGCGTACAAATAGCAACCAAATCCAGGTCTTCATTTTCAAGCATGTCACTTAGATCAAGATAGCCTTTCACCTTATATGTTGCCTCGTGCTCAGAAAGAACTGTTTGCTGAACATCGCAAATAGAAACTAATTCAATATTATCTTGATGCTCTTCTATAGAGCCAAAATGATTTTTAGAGATACGACCGCAACCAACAATTGCCATCCTAATTTTTCTACCGTTTATTACTGAGTAACTTTTCATTACAACCTCCAAGTCGGATTTTGAACAATGTTCTTAATATCTATAATCACCTCTTTGGCATTAGATAATTGTGAATAGGTTTCTGCCGTATATTCTTTAAATTGTTTATGCCCCACTGCAACCACAATAGCATCATACTTTTTATTGCCATCTAGTGGGTCGGAAATAATTCCATGCGTGTACCATTTTTTTTCTTCATCTGGATCAACCCATGGATCATAAACATCAACATTAGTGCCAAAGTCTTTTAACTCTTCAATGATGTCAACCACCTTGGTATTTCGCATATCAGGACAGTCTTCTTTAAAGGTAACACCGAGCATTAAGATATTAGAGTCTTTAATCACTTTGCCTGCCTTAATCATTTCCTTAATGGTTTGATTGGCGATATACTTACTCATGCCATTGTTAATTTGACGAGCGGCTAAAATTAAATCTGGCTGATAGCCGAGCTCTTCCGCTTTAAATGTCAAGTAATAAGGGTCCACTCCAATACAATGCCCGCCCACTAAGCCTGGCGTCAATTTAATAAAATTCCATTTGGTGGCTGCAGCTTCAAGCACCTCATTAGTATCTATATCCATCTGGTCAAAGATCAGAGCCAACTCGTTAATTAGTGCGATATTTACATCTCTTTGTGTATTTTCAATTACTTTAGATGCCTCTGCTACTTTAATGCTTGATACCATGTGTGTTCCAGCAGTAATAATTTGCTTATATAAATCATCAACTTGTCGGGCTATTTCAGGTGTGGAACCAGCAGTTACTTTTATAATTTTTGTAACAGTATGCTCTTTATCTCCTGGGTTTATACGCTCAGGAGAATAGCCACAGAAGAAGTCTTGATTAAACTTCATGCCTGATGATTTCTCTAGCTCCGGCACACAAATATCTTCAGTGACGCCTGGATACACAGTCGATTCATAAATAACAATATCGTCTTTACTTAGCACTGTGCCAATAGTTTTCGATGACTCAACTAACGGCGTTAAATCTGGTCGATTGGCTTTGTCAATTGGGGTGGGCACGGTAACAATATAAATATTACAGTCCTTTGCATCTTGAATATCCGATATATAGTTGATATTACTTTTTACTGTGTCAAGTAAATCATCTTCAATTTCAAGCGTCCTATCATGACCATTCTCAAGTTCTTGAATGCGTAATGGATTGATATCAAAACCAACGACTTGAAATTTTTCTGCAAAGGCGACTGCAAGAGGAAGGCCAACATAACCTAGGCCTACTAGACATATTTTTGGATTATTCATAATAATTTTTATATTTAATGATTTATAAAATTGAGATAAGAGTTAGATTAATAGAAAATGTTAAGAATATATAAATAACGATAATGGCTATTATCAAATCTAATAACTTGGAATTTTTCAGCAAAAGCCGCTGCAAGCAGAAGGCCTCCATAACTTGGGCCAATAACG
>Ga0066376_10002786_pt1 | contig 16075 bp, 9 predicted proteins | sample Knorr_S15_td_Bot_FD_77009 | JGI IMG/M metagenome (GOLD analysis project Ga0066376, IMG submission 77009) | Marine microbial communities from Southern Atlantic Ocean transect - Knorr_S15_td_Bottom_ad_5009_LV_A | ecosystem: Environmental > Aquatic > Marine > Oceanic | place: Southern Atlantic... | reverse complement strand
GGGGGCATGGGCGGTGGCGGCATGGGCGGTGGCGGCATGGGTGGCGGCGGCATGGGTGGCGGCCAGCAGGGCGGCGGTGGCGGGACTCTGACGGTCCAGCAGCCGATTCAGCAGATTCTGAATGTCACCACGACCGTCAGTGTTCCCGACGGCGGCACGGTGCTCCTGGGCGGCGTGAAGCGGCTCCGCGAGGGTCGCACGATGGCCGGCGTTCCGATCCTGAACAAGATTCCCTACATCAGTCGCCTCTTCAAGAACTCGGGCATCGGTCGTGAGACCGAGAGCCTGATGTTGATGGTCACACCGCGGATCATCATCCAGGAAGAGGAGGAAGAACTCCTGGGCATTCCGCCGGAGTAGTTCCGGTGGAAGCACTGCTTCGGGTCTAAGCCAATGGGCTCCGGCTGAAACCCGTACGGTGTGTGTCCGAGGGTGGCAGGCCGTCGTAGAGTTGCGGGACTCTGCGGCGGCCGCTCCCTTTTAACGGCCAAGCCACTCAACTCGCCTCGTTGCGATCCGTTTCATCTGGTACCGTCCCGGCCCGCATCTCCAACGGTCGGACCGCCGTGGATCGCACGTCTTCGCCTCACCCGCTGCGAGCGGTCACCACCCCGCTGGTCCTCTCGCTACTCGCGCTGCTGGGCCTGGCTGCCTGGGTCGGCGGGCTGTTGCCGATTCTCACCGGCAGCGCGACGGTCGGCGGAGTATCCGAGCGACCCGCCGAGCGGCCGGTCATCGAACCCATCGATCTCCATGACAGCACCGGTACCGTTCACCGTGTCGGCGGCCGTACCCAGTCACCGGCCACGATTGTCGTCTATCTCAGCAGCACCTGCCCGATCAGCCGAGCCTACCTGCCGATGCTCAAGCGGCTGCAGCAGGCCGCAGAGGGCCGCGGCGTCAAGCTGCTGGTGATCCAGACCGACACCGATTCGGGCCTGGCCAAAGAATTGGGCAGCGACGTCGCGGTGATCTGTGAATCGGCCCATCTGACCCACACGGCACTGCGCAGCCAATTGCGGCCGACGCATGTCCCCGAGTCGTTCGTGATCGATTCCGAGGGACGACTCTGTTACCGCGGCCGCATCGACGACGGGTACGTCGACGTCGGTCGTCGCCGTTTTCGTGTCACCAGTCGCGACCTGGCTCGCGCGGTCGACACGGTGCTCGCAGGCCGGTCGCGGTCGCTGGTGAGCACTCAGCCGATCGGCTGTGTGCTCGAGGAGGTCGAGTCGGAGGCGGGAGTGGGGTTGGGGCCGGTCACGTGGTCGAGTCACGTGGCGTCGTTGGTGCATCGTCGCTGCGGTCGCTGCCACCGCGAGGACGCCTCGGCACCGTTTTCCCTGTTGAGCTACACCGACGTGGCCAACCGCACTCGCCAGGTACTCGATGTGATCACCCGCCGGATCATGCCCCCCTGGAAGCCTCGACCCGGATTCGGCCACTTCGAGGACGACTTACGGCTGAGCGATCGGGAACTGTCGCTGCTACGCGGCTGGCTCGAATCGGGTCTCCCGCCCGGGGACCTGTCACGGGCACCGGCGGCACCACAGTACCCCGGCGGCTGGTCATTGGGCGAGCCGGACCTGGTGCTGTCGATGCCCGAATCGGTGTCGATCCCTGCCGAGGGGTCCGATATCTACTGGTACTTCGTGATCCCCAGCGGCCTGAAGCGGGACCGGATGATCTCGGCGATCGAGTTCCGGCCGGGGAACCCTCGAGTGGTGCACCACGCGAGTTTCCGCTACGACGACACCGGCAGTGCCAGGCGGCTGGATGCGGCCGACCCGGCTGCAGGCTACCGGCGTTTCGGCGGCTGGGGTTTCGGCGGAGGCGGCACTCTGGGGGGCTGGGCGGTGGGTGTTCAGCCGAGGCGATTGGCGGCGGGCCTGGGTCGACGGATGGCAGCCGGTTCGGACTTCGTGGTGCAGGTGCACTACCACCCCAGCGGCCGCATTGAGCACGACCGGTCCCGGATGGCAATCTACTTTGTCGATCAGCCGAGGGGTGTGACTCCGGTGGTCGAGGTCCTGGTCGGCGCGATGTCCCTGGAGATCCCGGCCGGGGAGTCGAACCTGCATCATCCTGCCGAGTACACTCTGCCGGTCCCCATCACCGTGCACTCGGTTCTGCCTCACATGCACCTGCTGGGCCGCCGTTGCCGATCGTGGGCCGAAACGCCCGATGGCCGTCAGCTGCCTCTGGTGGCGATTGACGACTGGGACTTCAACTGGCACTCGCGGTACCACCTGCGTGTCCCGTTGCGGCTTCCGGCGGGCACCCGGCTAGTCCACGAGGCGTGGTACGACAACAGCTCGGCGAACCCCTTCAACCCGCATGTGCCTCCCCGTCGAGTCAGCTGGGGTGAGGGGACTCAGCAGGAGATGGGGGTGTTGTTCCTGGACGTGACGACCGATTCGGAGTCGGACCGCCGGCGTTTGGTCCGGCACAACCAGGCCTATTGCGAGTTTCAGGTTGGCCGGTTGAAGGGGAGTGGCGAGTAGGGGGACTGGCTCCAGAGCCGCCCGTGGCGGCGCCGGTGCCTGTCCCGGTGCTGGTTAGCCGGTTTCTGGAACCGGGACAGGCACCTGCGCCCCGCCAGGGGCGGGGCTACGGAGCCAGTCCCTGGGGTGGGCGGGGTCAGCTGCCGGGGTTGTCGGAACTTGCGGCGGCGGTCGGGGTCTTGCCGACGGCCTGTCTGAGTGCTTCGAGGACGCGGTCGGGGGATGCGAAGACGCCGTCGAGCACGATCGGCTTGTCGGGTTGCCCGGCCGGGTAGATGGCGTAGAAGGGAATCGCCTTGGCGTGGTTGCCGAGCTTGACGAGCAGGGCATCGATGTCGGGCGAGTCTTTGGTCTTGTCGGCCTTGATGGCGACGATGTTGTTGTTGGTGATGAAGGTGCGTGTGACGTCTGCGTCCAAGGCGACCGCCTCGTTGAGCTTGCAGGTAATTCACCAATCGGCGGTGAAGTCGATCAACACGGTCTGGTTGGCTTCGAGGTGTCCGGCAAGGGCTTCGTCGGAGTAGGGGCTCCAGAAGCCGTCGTCGGGATGGTAGAACCAGCTGAATGAGACCAGTCCCATCAGGCCGCTGAACAGCGCCGCCTGGACCCACGACTTGATCCGGAGACGGCGTGGCTGGGTCAGCGGCACGCGGCCGATCCACCAGAAGGCGGCCCAGAGCGAGAAGAGGAACAGCAGCGTGGGGACGACGATGTCGGGGTCGAGGCCCTTGAGCACGAACATCGGGTAGATCACGGTGCCCAGCAGCACAAACCCCATCACGTGCTTGAAGGTCTCCATCCACATCCCCGGCTTGGGCAGGAAGGCGATCAGTCTCGGGAAGGCTCCGATCAGCAGGTAGGGAAACGCCATCCCCAGCCCGACGCTCATCAGCACCACGTAGGTGACTCCGATCGACTGGCTCACCGCCCAGCTCATCGCCGGCACCAGCAGAGGCCCGGTGCAGGGAGTGGCGAGGATGGTGGTCAGGACCCCCTTGGCGAACGCTGCCCCGAGTCCTTCCTGTTGCGAGGAGTCATGGCTGCTGCCGAATCCGGGAATGGGGATTTCCCAGACACCCAGGAAGCTGAGAGCAAACACGAAGACGACGACGGCCATGACGATGTTGAAGGTGGCGCTGGTGAACTGCGTTCCCCAGCCGGCTCCGACCACTCCCACCAGAGTGGCCAGCACCAGAAACACGCTCATCAGGCCGGCGGAGAAGGAGACGTTGAGCATGAAGGCTCGAGTGCGGTTTTCGCCGGCCTGGCTCACGAACGACATGATCTTCAGGCCGATCACCGGCAGCACGCAGGGCATGAAGTTGAGAATGAAGCCGGCCAGCAGTGCGATGCCGATCTGGGTCAGCAGGGTGCCGAGGCTGGCGGGTGCTGCGGTTGCGGCGGGTGTGGCGGATTCGCCGGCGGTCTTACTGCCGGCCGCCTTGTCGACGGTGTCGGCGGGGCCGACATGGCCCACCGCGAACGCCAGGCGTCCCTTCAGGCATCCGCTTTCGTCGCAGTACTGGTAGAGCACTCGTCCCCGGGCCCCGTAGCCGGACTCCGCCGCCGCATCACTCACGCGGTACGTCCGGCTCCAGGTCACCGTGCCGTGAAAGAGCTTCTGCGTTACGGTCCCGGTCGGTAGTTGGGTCGACAGGGTTTCAAACGGCCTGTCTTCGACGAATCCCTCGCCGGTGGCTTCGAGTCCGCGAAGCCCCTCGACAAAGAACCGGGTCGGCAGTCCGCCATTGTCCTTGTCCTGCGTGAGCGCAAAGATGTGGTAGCCGTCGGTGAGCGTAGCCGAGAGCGACAGGGTGACGGCCCCGCCCGGCTCGGCGTCTGCGGGTGACAGCTCGATGTGCCAGGTGACGGGTGTGGGTTTGTCCGCGCCGCCGGCTCGCGAGGTCGGAGTGATCTCCAGAGAGAACGGGTGCGAGTCGTCCCCGCTGTCGTCGGCAATCTCGGGACCCTCTCCCAATGCCACCTCGATCGGGAAATCCTTGGGAGGCAGGCACCCGCTGGCATTGCACATGCTGAGCGTGATGGTGCCGCTGACGGATGCCGGTCCGGTGACTCGCTTGAAGGCCTGCCGCCACAGGACTCGGCCGATGTACTTCTCCTGGCGGAAGTCGGTCTTGCCGATCCTGGTGACTTCGATTTTCGGAGGATGATCGGCCTGGGGAGTGCCCACTGATTCGAGGCCGGTGTGGTCGGCGAACTTGATCGTGGTCGAGTTCGGATCTTTGCCGACCGGGTAGGTGTAGAAGCCCTCGGGAATGACGACCTCGATCGCCAGCGTGACGGTTTCACCCGGCTTGGCCGTGGCCGGATGCAGCGACACGGTGATCCTGGGTTCTGCGTCGGAGGCCGGTTCACCGCCGAGGCTGCCGAAGGGCTGGACCAGATCGAAAGCGCCGGGCTGGTCCTGGGCCATCGCCGGGGCCGTGGCCAGCACAACGGCGATCACGCTGATCACGTTGATCACGTTGATCACGGCAATCCGAGTGAAACGGGTCAACTTACGTGTCATCGTGTCACGTTCTTTCGTTGTCCGAACACATCCCGGGCCGCATCTTAGTTCATCGGAACGAGTGCTGGCAATTGGCCAATCGCAGCGGCCGTGGCACACTGTCTATAAGAAGTACGCGAGTTCCCGAAGAATCGACAGTGTCTCGACTGGCTTTTTTCCTCTGTTGTCTGCCCACGGTGTTATCCGCCGCGGAGCCCAGGGTCGTGGAATTCGACGATCCGTTGCCCTTTGGCCAGTCGCCGGTCGATTACCTCGGTGAGACGACCTCCGACCCGGTCGCCCGGCTCGACGGGCTGCTGGCCGCTGGCAAGCGGACGCTGAGGCCGGTCCCGGGTCGCGGCTATCTCGATTCGGTACTCAAGTCGCTGGGCGTCCCGATCTCTTCGCAGTTGCTGGTCTATTCCAAGACGGCGGTCAACCAGCGGCTGATCACCCCCAGGACGCCTCGAGCAATCTACTTCAATGACGCGGTGTCGGTGGCCTGGGTTCCCGGAACTCTCGAGTTGGAACTCTCGGCAGTTGATCCGCACAAGGGTGCGATGTTCTACGTGCTGAAGCAGCCCGAGGCTTCCTCGGGTGCCCCGCCGCGATTTCATCGCAAGTCGAGTTGCCTGGCGTGTCACATCGGTCGCACCACGCTCTTTGTCCCCGGAGGCATCGTCCGTTCGTTCCTGGTCGAATCGAGTGGCAAGCCGCTGGAAGGGTATTCTCGAGTGACGGGGACGACTCCGATCCGCAATCGCTGGGGGGGCTGGTACGTGACCGGTCAACTGGGTGCGGTGACGCACATGGGCAACCTGGTCAACCGCCAGGAGAACCGTCGTCATCGTGGTGAGGCGTCGTTCCGTGCCAGCCTGCAGCGGCTCGACGACCTGGTCGATCTCTCCGGTTACCTCGCCCCGCACAGCGACCTGGTCGCTCACCTGGTCCTCGATCATCAGTTGCACGGCCAGAACCTGATCACGCGGGTGTGCTACGAGCACCGTCTGGGTCGGCGATCGGACGCCGAGGATCGATTGATGCGATACCTGCTGGGTGCCGAGACTCCTCGGTGGTCGGCCAAAATCAGTGGTGTCGGCGGTTTTGCGAAGTGGTACCAGCGACAGGGTCCGCGGGCCGACGATGGCCGGTCGCTGCGGCAGTTGGATCTCAACGACCGGATGTTTCGTCACGGGCTGAGCCCTCTGGTCTATTCGCCGCAGTTGGCCGCGATGCCCGAGGCACCTCGAGGGCGGCTGGGCCGCAGGCTGCAGCAGGTACTTTCGGGACGACCTGCTGGAGGCCTGGAGCGGTTGTTGACTTCGACTCAACGAGCCGCCGTACGTGACATCCTGGCGGCGACAGGTGAAGATCTGCCACCGGAGTGGCGAGTGAGTCCCAGGCGGTGAGGAGCGGGTTGATGGAAGCGAGTTTACGTGGGCTCAGCAGTCGTGGTGGGCCGGGGCCGATGTGGTGGCTGGTGTGCGGATGCCTGGTGCTGGTTTCAGTCAGTCGGTGTGTCGCATTCCAGGACCCTGTTTCGGCAGTTTCGGCGGTTTCGGGTGTCCGGGTCCCCGACGGGTTCCAGGTGACGCTTTATGCCGACGACGAGTTGGCCAGCAACATTTATTCGATGACGATCGATGCGAAGGGCCGCGTTGTGGTGGCCGGTCCAGGTTACGTGAAGATCCTTCACGACCGCGACGGGGACGGTCGTGCCGAGTCGTTCACGGTGTTTTCGGAGCGTCCCAGCGGTGGCGCCCAGGGGTTGTTCTTCGATGGCCCCGACCTGCTGGCGACCGGAGACGGGGCGATGTGGCGGCTGCGAGATTCGGACGGGGACGACCGGGCCGACGGTGCTCCCGAGCGGATTCTGAAGATCCGTGCCGGTGGTGAGCACGACGCCCACGCGATCCGTCGCGGACCTGATGGCTGGTTCTACCTGCTGGCCGGCAACGGTGCCGGAGTGACTTCCGCGTACGCGTCACTGCAGTCTTCACCCATCCGGTCCCCGTCGGCCGGGGCCCTGTTGAGGCTTCCGGCGTCGTTGAAGGGGAGCGAGATCGTGGCCGACGGGTTCCGCAACGCCTACGACTTTGCCTTTGATGGCTCGGGCGACATCTTTGTCTACGACAGTGACGGCGAGCGGGACGTGTCTCTGCCGTGGTACCGTCCGACGCGGGTGTTTCATGCTCTGCCGGCACATGGTGCCGGTTGGTTGTCGCGGAGCTGGAAGCGTCCGGGCTACTTTCTGGACATGCCCCCGGTGGTCGGTTCGTTCGGTCGCGGTTCGCCGACGGGCTTGGCCTGTTACCGGCACCGGCAGTTTCCGGTTCTCTTCCGCGGCGCGATCTTTGCTTGCGACTGGACGTTTGGTCGCGTGATGGCATTCACGCCACCGGGTCCCGACGACAGGGGATTGGCCGGGCCGATCGAGTTCATGAGCGGTCGGGGACATTTCGGGTTTGCTCCGACCGACATCGCCGTCGGCCCCGACGGTGCGTTGTACGTGGCGGTTGGTGGGCGCGGGACTCGAGGCAGCGTCTACCGGATCACTCACCCGGCCACGACTCACCGTTCGACGGATCGTCGCGAGACGCCGATGAGAGTCTGCCTGAGAATGCCTCAACCGCTCTCGAGTTGGTCTCGATCGAAGTGGTTGCCGATGGCACGCAAGCTGGGTGCCGTGGCAATCCACAACGTGATCGGTGACCGGGGCTATTCGGTGTCGGAGCGGGTCCGGGCGGTGGAGATCCTGGTGGATCTGTTTGGAGGCCCCGAGTTTTCGAAGTTGAGCACAGGAATGGGCGGATTCCCGGCGGCTGTGCGGGCGCGATTGGCCTGGGCGGTGGGGCGTGTCGAACCTGTTCAACCCGACGCGAAGTTGTTGAGTGGATTTCTGGTTGACGGGGACGAGGACGGGGGTGCGGGCGTGGGTCGAGCGGCGTGCGAGGCGATGTTGGGAGTGGAGGGCGGATGGGACTGGTCGAGTGTGCAGGGGGGTCTCTTGAACCAGTTGGAGAGTCGCGATCGTCGGACCCGTCAGGTCGCGGCCCGGGTGGTGGCTCGGATGCCGGAGGCAGCCTGGCGGCGGATCCGGTCTCTTGTGGCTCGACGTCGGCCGCGTGCCCGAGTGGCCGCCGCCTGGGGCGGGCGGGCCCATGTCGAGGGTGTGGATCGAGACGGGTTGGCGGTGGCGTTGGAGGTGTTGAGTGCGAAGAGATCGGAGTCGGACGTGGTGGGTTTGAAGCTGGAGGCCGCTCGTCTGGCGGAGTTGGCCCTGGGCGACGTGGGACCGGCCAAGGGTCGGGCAGCGGTCTTTGATGGGTACGCTGCGTTGTTGCCTGCGGCAGCGTTGAGCCCGGTGTCTGGTGAGGTGAGTCGGGTGGTGGATGCCGTGTTTCCCAGCGCCGATCCGGAACTCGACATCGAGTTGGCTCGGCTGGCAGCGATGGTCTCTTCGGCCCGACCGCAACTGCTTTCGAAGTTCCTGGCTCGGCTCGATCAAGGCTTTCACCCGGTCTCGGACCTGCACTTCCTGATCACCGTGGCGAGGATTCCTCTGCAGCGGAACTCGGCCCAGCGGAAGCGGACGGCCGCGGCACTGGTGGGGTTGCAGGCGAAGATCGACCGCATGAGTCTCAACCAGGACAGCAACTGGGACGACCGGTTGGGCGAGTTGTATGCCGCCTTGTGTGCCAACGACAAGCAGCTGCCTCGAGCGGTTCTCGAGACGCCCGGCTTCGGGCTGCCTTCTCACGTGCTGTTTCTGCAGCGGATGTCTCGCGAGGATCGTCCTCGGGCGCGTGCGACGTTCGTGGCCGCAATTCGCAAGGCGGGCGAGGACTACCCGTGGTCGGGCGAGGTGGTGAGGTTGCTGGGGGAATCCGGTGATGCCCAGACGCTGAAGCTGTTGCGATCGGCGCACGAGAGGGTCGACGTCCGCGGATCAGTTGTGCTCGAGTTGGCTCGCCGCGCCCAGGGGGTCGATCGCAAGCGGTTTGTCGCCGGGCTGCAGTCCTCTTCTCTGGCCGTGCTCTCATCGTGCCTGGGTGCGTTGGCCAAGTTGCCTGCTGCCCGAGGTGCCCGGGAGCAGTTGGCGTTGTTGTCGGTGGTCCGTCGATTGGGACCCGCTGCCCAGGAGCACGGCCTGCGATCTCGCGCGGTCCTGGTGTTGCGACGGAACACGGGGAAGAGGTTCGGCTTCGTGACTGGTGAGAAGGGTCGAGTGGCCCAGCAGACGGCGGTGGCGGCCTGGACCGATCACCTGGAGCGGACGAATCCCGAGGAGACGAAGCGGTTGCTGGGAGCGGCGGCGGCGAGCCTGCCGGTGCTCAGGAAGCGGTTGGTCGCAGTCGACTGGGACGGTGGTGACGTGTCGCGGGGGAAGCAGGTCTTTACCAAGCGGGGGTGTGTCGGATGTCACCAGGGCCGGCGGGCGTTGGGTCCGGACCTGGCCGGTTCGGCCGGGCGGTTTTCACGGGCGGACCTCTTCACTGCCATCGTGTTGCCCAACCGGGATGTCTCGCCTCGGTACCAGACGACGGTCGTACAGACCTCAGACGGCCGGGTCTATAACGGCTTGATCGTCTACCAGTCGGTCGATGGCCTGACGCTGCGGACCGGAACGAACCGGACGATTCGTTTGGAGAAGTCGGAGATCGAATACCAGGCGAGACGGCCGGAGTCGTTGATGCCGGCGGGGATGTTGAAGGGGTTGGATGACGCGGGGTTTGCGGACCTGTATGCGTTTCTGAAGACGCTGCGGAAATAGGTTGAGGGGAGCGATCGCGTGAGACCCAGGGTGGAAACCCTGGGTCTATGCACGATCGCTCCTCTCCCCACACCCAAACAATCCCCCTTCCATCCCCACAAACACCCTAGCCCCGCCGAAGGCACGGGCGCCCCCGCCCAGCCCAGGGTGGAAACCCTGGGTCTATGCACGAGCACTCCCCTCCGCCACACCCACACAATGCCCCTCCCGTTCCCACAACCACCCCAGCCCCGCCGAAGGCGCGGCCGTCCTGACCCAGCCCGGGGTGGAAACCCCGGAATCGAACCCCCGATGTGTCCGTCGGCCCCCTTCTCACACCCCACCCGGCATTGCCGTCGGGCGCCAGTGGCGGAACAATGAACGGGGTCCTGTTCCCTGGAGAGACGTGATGCCTCAGGCGATTGCTGATCCCGAAGAGCTGAAACGGTTTGCCAATCTGCTGAAGCAGTTCAACACCGACCTGGTCGACCGCACCAACTCGTTGAGTGGTCACCTGGAGTCGCTGAGCGTGACGTGGCGGGACCAGGAGAACAAGCGGTTTGCCGAGCAGTTCACCGAGCAGCTCAAGGGGATCACACGGCTGGTGGAGGTCAACAACGCCTACATCCCGTTCCTGGTCCGCAAGGCCGCTCGGCTCGAAGAGTATCTGCAGCAGCGTTGAGGAAAGAGTGGCTCTGATGAACGCTCCGGCCAACGTCCACTCACTCGAAGCCGTCCGCGACTTCCGCGGCAGCCTGATCCGCTTCGGTGAGCAGGCCACCGACTGTCTCGATTCGCTGCACGGCCAGGTGCACCGGATGATCGACTGGCTCGAGCACGACCGGCCGGTCTACTGGCAGCAGCAGATCCGTCGTGGTTTCGACCGGGTGGCCGAGGCGCGCCTGGGCCTGCAGCGGTGTCAGATGCGCCAGGTGGGTGACCACCGTCCGGCGTGCGTCGAGGAGAAGCAGGCGTTGAGGCGGGCGAAGGCCAGGCTGGAGTACTGCCAGAAGAAGCTCGAGGTGGTCCATCGCTGCCAGCGGGTGGGCGAGCAGGAGGCCAACGAGTTCCGGGGCCATTGCGGCCAGGTCAACGGCCTGTTGCAACGTGAGTTGCCTCGCATGACCGGGCTGCTCGACCGGATCCTGGTCTCGCTTGAGGCCTACGTGGCGATCGACGCGCCGGCCGCGGCTCCGCCTGTGGTTCGCGACGAGACGACCGCTGCACAGGAGGAGTCCTGATGAAGGTGGTCGATCTGCACACCCCAGCGGCACAACTGACCGATGCGCTGGTCCAGCTCGACGCAGCCTGGGGCCAGGTCCGCCTGTCGTGGAACGACCCGGCCCGGCATCACTTCGAGGATGAACACATCGCACCGATCACTCCGACCGTCCGCATGACTCTCGACGCGATCAACCGGCTGGCTGAGGTGCTGGGCCGGGCCGAGCGTGAGTGCATCGACGAGGATCGCTAGCCAACCCCCGATGTCGAATTCGCCTCCCCCCACCGATTCCGAGCCTCCGGCCCCTCCGACCCCTGGAGTACGGCTCGATCACGAGCGTCAACGCGAGCTGCTGCAGGGACTGTTGCAGGCGGTTGCCGAGCGGGTGCATGCCGAGGAGACCCTCTCGGAGGATCACGCGGGTGCGAGCGAGTCGGAGGACACAGGATACACGGCGGCCTGCGCGGCGTTGGATCAGAAGCGCGAGGATGCTCGGGCCACCGTCATCCGGCAATACGACATGGTCCGCGACGAGAGCCTGTCTCGGGTCGATGCCGAGATCTCTGCGACCCAGATCGAGTACGACGATCGGGTGGCGGTGTTGCAGGAGCAGGTGAAGGATGAGCAGGCTCGGATCGACCAGCGACGCGACGACGACCGCTGGATGGTGCAGGCCCTGCTCGACGACACCGCCGACGACAGTCCCAAGCACAAGTTCGAGAGTTTCAAGGCGAGGCTGAAGTCCAACCACGAGCGGCGGATGGCCGACTGGGAGGAGTTGGCGGGTCGGATCGAAGGGGCGGCCACCCGGCTGGCCGACTGGCGAGTGCCCCAGTCGCCCTCGACCAGCTCCGGCAACCGGCCTCCCAGCGACCCCGACGAGTGCCTGGACCACTTCGTCGAGCGAGTCGACCGGGCCAACGCGGACATCCGTTCGATCGAGCGATTGTGGCTGCCTCGGTTGCTGTTTGGCACACGCCTGCTGGTGCTGTGGCTGCTGTTGGCCACGGCTTTCGGCGTGCCGTTGGTCCTGGGCGAGGTGCCCTGGCGGCTGAAACTGCTCGAGAACCGCTCTCAACTGGAACTCTCGATCGGCATCTCGCTGGGAGCCGCCCTGGTCGTGTCGCTGAGCCTGGTCGGCGTGTTGATGCTGGTCGCCCGCTCCCGTTGCCGTCGTTTGTGGCAGCGGTTGGGTGGTCACACCGCCGATGCCCGCCGGGCGCGACAATACTGGTTGAAGCTGTCGCAGGAGGAACTGGGGGATCGACAGGAGGAGTACATCGGTGAGCACGGGCCGATCGTCAAGCAGCGTGCGCATGCGATTGGTCGAATCGAGGAATTCCAGGCGGACCGTGCGGCGGAGCTGGCCAATCGATACGAGACCGAATTGGCAACGGTGCACACCAGTTTCCCCGAACGGATCAAGCGACTGGCGGTCGAGCGGCAACAGCAGGCGAGTGAGTGCGAGACGGAGCGGGCCGAGCGGTTGGGGGAGATTGAACGTGAGCATCGGAGTGTGCGTGATCAGCTGGATCGCGAGCACGGTCACCGTTCGGCAGTGGGTCGCGAGCACTTCCAGAGGTCGTTTGCGGACCTGAGCAGGAAATGGCAGACAGCCTGCAGTGAATTCGACTCCTCGACCCGTGCGATGGTCTCGGATTGCGACACGCGGTTTTTGCCCTGGTCGGAGCTGGCCGAGGGAGGCTACCGGGCTCCGGAATCGGTGCCTCCGGCGGTCCCGCTGGGGACCTTCGACGTCAACCTGGCCCAGGTGCCCGGTGGGATTCCCGAGGACTCGAGGCTGCAACCGGCCCGCAGCGTGATGTCGATGCCGGCGGTGCTGTCGTTTCCCGAGAAGGTCAGCCTGTTGCTGGAGTCGGACCGGGAGGGTCGGGAGTTGGCGGTCAGCGTATTGCAGACGGCGATGCTGAGGCTGTTGACGAGCCTGCCGCCGGGCAAGTTGCGGCTGACGATCATCGATCCGGTCGGGCTGGGCGACAACTTCTCGGCCTTCATGCACCTGGCCGACTTCGACGAACTGCTCATCTCGGGCCGGATCTGGACCGAGTCGGCTCATATCGATCGCCAGTTGACCAACCTGACCGAGCACATGGAGGACGTGTTCCAGACCTACCTGCGGAACCAGTTCGCGACGATCGAGGAGTACAACGAGTACGCCGGCGAGGTGGCCGAGCCGTATCATGTGCTGGTGGTCGCCAGTTTCCCGGTCAATTTCAGCGACAACGCGGTCCGTCGGCTGGTGAGCATCGCTTCCAGCGGCGCCCGCTGCGGGGTCTACACGCTGGTCAGTGTCGACAGTCACCAGCAACTGCCTCACAACTTCGACCTCGAAGACCTCCGCAGCCACGCCAACTGCCTCGAGTGGTCCGGCGGGAAGTTCCGCTGGCGGGACCCCGAGCTGGCCTGGCTGCCGCTGACCCTCGAGCTGCCTCCGGAGCCGTCGGAATTCGTCAAGATCGTCCGGGACGTGGGTGAAGAGGCCAAGGACACGCGGCGTGTCGAGGTGCCCTTTGACCGGATTGCTCCCGGGCCTTCTGAGTACTGGTGCCGGGACAGCCGCCGCAGTCTCGACGTACCCCTGGGCCGGGCCGGCGCGACCAAGCTGCAGGACCTGCACCTGGGCAGCGGGACATCCCAGCACGTGCTGATCGCCGGGAAGACCGGGTCGGGCAAGTCGAGTTTCCTGCACACCCTGATCACCAACATCTCGCTGTACTACGGCCCCGACCAGGTCGAGTTCTACCTGATCGATTTCAAGAAGGGGGTCGAGTTCAAGACCTACGTCACCAACCGGTTGCCTCACGCACGGGTGGTGGCGATCGAGAGTGACCGGGAGTTTGGCCTGAGCGTACTCGAGCGGCTCGACGAGATGCTCTCGGAACGAGGCAATCTCTTCCGCACTCACCACGTGCAGGACGTGGCCAGCTACCGCGATGCGATGCCCGATGAGCCCTTACCGAGGGTGCTGTTGATCATCGACGAATTCCAGGAGTTCTTTGTCGAGGACGACCGGGTGCACCAGCAGGCGTCGCTGCTGCTGGACCGCCTGGTCCGGCAGGGCCGTGCCTTCGGCATCCACGTCCTGCTCGGCACCCAGACCCTCGGTGGAGCCTACTCGCTGGCCCGCAGTACCCTGGGCCAGGTGGCGGTGCGGGTGGCACTGCAGTGCAGCGAATCGGACGCCCACCTGATTCTCAGCGAAGAAAACACCGCCGCCCGGCTGCTGACTCGACCCGGCGAGGCGATCTACAACGACGCCAACGGGTTGCTCGAGGGAAACCACCCGTTCCAGATCGCCTGGTTGGACGACGAGGCTCGGGAGCAGCGGCTTGGTGCGTTGCGCGAGAAGGCGGCGGCGGAGGGCCTGGCGGGGGGCGAGATGGTGGTGTTCGAGGGCAACCTGCCCGCCGACGTGACGACCAGCGTTCCATTGGCCACGTGCCTGGCCGAGGCCCCTCCGCAGAATTCTTCGAGGTCTCCGTTGGCGTGGGTGGGCGAGTCGGTCCAGATCAAGGCGTCTCCGCAGGTGCGGTTCCGCCGGCAAAGCGGTACGAACATGGTCGTGGTCGGGCAGCAGCACGAGGAGGCCCTGGGGGTGCTCGAATCGGTGGTGCTGGCCCTGGCCGCTCAGCAGGCTCCCGGACAGGGTGGCCGGTTCGTGGTCTGCGACGGCAGCGCCGACGATGAACCGCTGGGCGAGGCGTGGCAGAGGCTGGCCGACTTGTTGCCTCACAAAATCGAACTGGTCCGGCCAAGAAAGGTGGCCGAGGCGCTCGATGTGCTGGCCGCGGAAGTGTCTCGACGGGACCAGGACGACGACGAGGCGGCTCCGTCGATCTTCCTGGTCATCCACGACCTGGGCCGGTTCCGTGACGTCCGCCGCAGCGATGACGACTTCGGGTTCGGCTCGAGCCTCGGTGAGCAGGCAGCGGCCAGCCCGAGCCAGCAACTGGTCTCGATACTCCGCGACGGACCCGCGCTGGGGGTCCACACACTCATCTGGTGCGACAGCTACAACAACCTCAGCCGATGGCTCAGCACTCAGACACTCCGTGAATTCGAGATTCGAGTGGCGTTTCAGATGAGTGCCGCCGATTCGAGCAACCTGATCGATTCGGCCGCCGCCAGCCGGCTGGGCAACTACCGGGCGCTGTTGTACCTGGGTGAGCAGGGGGGTGTGGAGAAGTTTCGGCCGTTTGCTCCGTTGCCCGACGAGTGGTTGATCGAGGTGGCCGGGGTGATGCGTGGGGCGGCCACGGCCTAGGGACGGGACCTTGGGCAATCGCTTCTTGTGAGAGCTGGAATGGGCAGGTAGGATCGGCAGGATGCTGATGCCGGGCCTCGGCGCACGCCGTGAAGCGACCTTGTGCGGGCCGCTTTCGGGGTCCGGTTGCACCCGTTCCACTCCGTCTCGGTGAATCGCACTGAGACGCATTCAGACTCACCGTCTGCTGGAGACGCCCGATGCCGGCTCCGATCGAAGTCCATTGCCCCGAATGCCAAGCCACTTTGAAGCTGAAGAACCGCGATGCGGTCGGTCGAAAGGTGCCCTGCCCGAAGTGCAGCCAGCCGTTTGTGATCGAGTTGCCCCAGGAAGAGGAACTCGAAGTGCTCGAGGACTTCAGTGAGTTCGATGAGTTTGACGAGTTCGATGAAGGGGAAGACTTCGGGGATCTCGACGAAGCAGCGTCCCCCGCCGCAAAGTCCCCTCCCGTGGCGAAGAAGTCGTCGGGCAAGATGGTCTGGATCATCCTCGGCTCGGTGCTCGGGGTCGGGCTGCTGGGCGTCGGAGGATTCTTCGGTGCCAAGTCGATGGGCTGGATCGGTGGAGCCGAAGGGGTGGTCGCCGAAGGGGCCGGACAGAACAACGCCAGCGGAGGCGAAATGCCCAGCGGAATGCCCGGTGGTGCTCCTGCTGGTGCTCCTGCTGGTGCTCCTGCTGGTGCTCCTGACGCCAAGACGGCTGATGCCGCTACCGGATCGAGTGCTGGCGCGTCGACACCGGCTGACGCGAGTGAGAACGAGGAGTTTGACACGCACTGGTTGCCGGCGGACGCCCAGATCGT
>Ga0066376_10002784_pt1 | contig 16079 bp, 16 predicted proteins | sample Knorr_S15_td_Bot_FD_77009 | JGI IMG/M metagenome (GOLD analysis project Ga0066376, IMG submission 77009) | Marine microbial communities from Southern Atlantic Ocean transect - Knorr_S15_td_Bottom_ad_5009_LV_A | ecosystem: Environmental > Aquatic > Marine > Oceanic | place: Southern Atlantic... | reverse complement strand
GATAAACGGCGCGGAATGAGCCAGATTGTTTCCCAGGGAGTTACTGCAAACGAGTTCGGCGCAATTACCTGTTTTATGAACAGGTGTACGGGTCACCGGCCGCATTTCATACAAAACAACCTGTATTCCTCGTTCTGCCGCCTGCCAAGCCGCTTCAGACCCCGCAAGCCCTGCTCCGATAATTGTTAAAAAATCCTTCACAACCGATTAAGCCGCAACATTGGTTTTCTTGAATCCGCAATTGGGACAGACCACAGAAGGATCTTCATTCTTTTTCCACTTCTCGACCAAAAAGGGATTTTTACACTCCGGGCAAGCTTCTCCATTTGGTTTGTCCCAGGATGTAAATTTGCAATCGGGATATTTCGTGCAACCATAAAAAGTTCTTCCCTTTTTAGATCGACGCGGAGCAATCTCTCCCTCACAGGATTCTTCAGGACAGTCAATGCCAAGTCCAATCGCTTTGGTAAATTTGCATTCCGGATAATTGGAACAAGCAATGAACTTGCCAAACCGCCCTCTTTTCATAATTAACGGCGACTGGCATTTATCGCAATTGCCTTCCACCTCATCGGGTTTGCCCCCATCCTCCGAACTTCCTTTTTCTCCAAGATCCCGGGTATTTTTGCACTCGGGATAGCCTGAACATGCCATGAACTTGCCAAACCGCCCCCATTTAATGATCATGGGCTGGTCACATTTTTCACAAACCTCGTCGGTTTCTTCCACCTGGGCCTTAAAATCCTTCATCTTTTCTTCGGCCTTTTCCAAATCTGCTTTGAAGGGAGTATAAAAAGCTTGCAGGGCTTCGACCCAATCCAGCTTTCCTTTCTCAATCTCATCCAACTGATCTTCCATTTTTGCAGTAAATTCTGTGGTCATGATATCCGGAAAGTTTTCTACCAAAAGATCATTGATCAAAAATCCAAGTTCAGAAGGTTGCATGCGTCGATCCAGGTTTTGAACATAGTCCCTGTCCTTAATCACACTGATGATCGCCGCATAAGTACTGGGCCGACCGACTCCCTTATCTTCCAGCTCCTTAACCAGCATCGCCTCAGAAAAACGGGCAGGGGGCTGGGTAAAATGTTGTTCGGGAAGTATTTCGTGAACTTTTAATGTTTCTCCCTTTTCCAATTGGGGAAGCAGGCGGTCATCTCCTTTACCCTCTGTTTTCGATTCATCGCTATGCTCATCATCCTGGCTCTCAACATAGACTTTCATAAAACCCGCAAATTTTAATACTGAGCCGTTACTGCGAAACAAATAGTTTCCCGTCTGGATATCAAACTGTGTGGTATCCAAAACTGCCGGAACCATCTGGCAAGAGACAAAACGCGACCAAATCAATTTATAAAGTCGAAACATGTCCTTTTCCAGATTATCCTTGAGGACACTCGGTTCCAATTGAACATCAGTGGGCCGGATCGCTTCATGCGCTTCTTGCGCCGATTTCTTACTTTTATACGTATTAGGTTTTGCAGGCAGATATTCCTTGCCATATTTTTCTGGCACAAACGCCCGGACTTCTTCGAGAGCCTGATCCGACAATCTTACCGAATCGGTACGCATATACGTGATGAGGCCAACTGTTCCCTTTTTGCCCAGCGAAATGCCCTCATACAACCGTTGGGCAAGCATCATGGTCTTTTTGGGAGAGAAATTAAGTTTTCGGGATGCTTCCTGCTGAAGAGTACTTGTTATGAATGGGGCGCTCGGATTCCTTTTTCTTTCTTTCTTAACAATATTTTCAAGGACGGGGTTGGCACCTTCCAAACCTTTGAGGATTTTGTCTGCCTCAGTTTTATTGGCAACCTCGGCTTTATTGCCATCAATTTTAAATAATTTGGCCTCAAATTGGGGTTTCTGACTGCCCTCCAGTTCCAGTGTGATTGACCAATACTCTCGAGACTTGAAGTCTAGAATCTCACGTTCTCTTTCACAAACAATTCGCAAAGCAACAGATTGCACACGTCCGGCACTCAACCCGCGATGAACTTTTTTCCATAGGATGGGACTGATCTTATATCCCACCAACCGATCCAGAATTCTACGTGCCTGTTGTGCGTACACACGGTTGGGATTAAGCTCGGTGGGGTTCTTAATAGCTTCCAGAACCGCCTTTTTGGTGATTTCGTTAAAAGCTACTCGATAAATTTTGCCCTTGGTAAACCGTGCTACCTCATTGCCGATGTGGAAAGCAATCGCCTCCCCTTCGCGGTCAGGGTCAGGAGCGAGATAAATCTTGTCAACTTTCTTGGCGGCGTTTTTCAACTCCTGGAGAATTTTCCCCTTCCCCCGGATGGTGATGTACTCCGGAGCAAAGCCATTATCAACATCAACTCCAAGCTTTTTCTTGGGCAAATCCTTTAGATGGCCCACCGAAGCCTTAATAATAAAATCCTTGCCAACAATTTTTTTCAGCGTGTTGACTTTGGTAGGGGACTCAACGATCAATAACGATTTAGCCATACTTCCTCACTAGTTCTATTCATCACCGCAATTAGAGATATACATTTTCCCACTCAATTGTCGAACCAAGCCTCGCAATTCCAGTTGCAACAGTGTAGCCGAAACTTGCGCGGGAGACAAATTGCTATTTTCAATCAAATTATCTATATGCTTGCCTTCCAAAGACAACAGTGAAAAAATCTTTTTTTCCTCATCATTATCAAGTTTGACTTTGAGTTCTTCATTTTCAACTTTAGCCTTCAAGCTTTCACCCAATGTAGGTACAGTTCCTCAAGGATGGACCCAGGGCCATCGACCAGCTTTGCACCTGCCTTAATCAGGCCATTGGTCCCCTTGCTTTTGGGAGAGGTGATATTTCCGGGAACCGCAAAAACCTCTCTTCCCTGCTCCAAAGCAAAATCGGCGGTAATCAAGGCTCCGCTTTTTTCAGCCGCTTCAACAACAACCGTTCCTAAGGCCAAACCACTTAATATCCTGTTTCTTGCCGGAAAATTATTCCGATCCGGTCTCATGAGAATAGGAAATTCAGATAAAATCGCACCCTGCTTGACAATTTGTTTTCTTAAATTAATATTCTCCGGTGGATACGTATGCCCCAACCCACAACCAAAAACAGCAATGGTATCTGCACCACCAGATAAAGCCGCCTTGTGGGCTAATGTATCAATCCCCCCTGGCCAAGCCGCTGATCATACTAAATCCTGCAGAAGCCAGTTTCAAGCAAAGTCTTTCCGCGACCAACCTTCCATATTCCGAAGGGGTACGCGTTCCCACAACTGCTAAAGGCAAGGTGATAGTGTTTAAAGGTTTACCCTGTATATATAAAATTGGCGGGGGATCATAAATGGATTTCAGCAAGGGCGAATATTCCTCACTTTCGAGCGTTAAAATCCGCACCCCTTCTTTTTCAGCCAGCCTTAATTCGCGTTCGGCTGAAGAATCGACATCAAACTGCTTTATTTCGCTGGCTATTTTGCCGCCAATCCCCTGGATTCCCAGCAGATCGCTTCTCGAAGCGGAAAACACCCCACGCGGGGAACCCAACCCCTGCACAAGACGGTGAAACAGGGTCCGGCCGACCCCAACAACCATATTTAAAGCCAACCAATACTTCAGGGTTTCCCTGTCCATGAAGCTTTTACCCGATTTAAATCTGCAACAGCCAGATTAAAGTTATAAACCGAATCATAATAGCCACTCAACACTCGGGTATATATAATGAGCGCTTCAAACAAATCTCCTGCATCCCCAATGCCAAAATCATAGTTTGCCACTTCACTCACCAGCAGAGCCCGCGTAATTTTGCGGTTTTTCCGGGCAAGATCCAGTTTCTCCCTGGTTTCAACAGCTTTTAAGTAACCCGTCTTGAGTGCCAGCTCATTATCATATTTTCCAGTCGTTTCTTCTATACCGAAAACCAGCCCGGACACCTTAAACCATTTATCATAATTATTAAATTTAAAATCGACAGGCTCTATATCAGAATCGGGCATTCCCCCATCAATAGAATAATTGTCCTTAAAAATCGAGGCCAGAAATAATCGTGCAACCTTTACTTCGCTTTCCAATTCGATTATATCATTCGAGGTCCCAGCAAGGCCCAGCTTAAGCTTTGTAATGGCCGATTGGCTGACGTCCTCCTCTCCGGAATCGAATTTTTCTTCCGCTTTGGTGACAGCCGTTTCAAAATGCTCTTTCACTTCTTTTAATATCTCTAGTTTTTCCGTTTTGCTTTGAACCTGATAGTAATATTTCCGGACTTGATATTCTTTATCGGCTAAAAACAATAACTCTTTACCCATATAAAGAGACCGCACTTCTTCAACCGCTTTTTGCAAATCAGGCAAGGGTTGCAAACCATCGGCCATCGAACTGGAAAGGAAAACCGTATAAGTCGATAATATAACTGCTATATATGTAAGCAAAGACTTCATTTAATCCCTTATCATATTTTTATACATAAAATACGGCCTCATAAGTTTCATTCCAATAAAAATATTTCGGGAGAGAGGCCAAAGGAAAAGAAAAAGGGGCACCAAACTTCTAAAAAGAAACCTTGATGGCAACCAAGAATGTTCTTTTTTTGGAAAATGTCCTAAAAGGACAGAAGCTCAGTACCCCTAAGAATGCTGAAAAGGTAGCATACGCCCCTGCCCCTGTCAATATTATTATGGACTCAGCACACCCCCTCTAACAAATTCTTGACAAAAAAAACATTTAAATTCAATTAGTTACAATAACTCTGTCATTTTTGCTCATAAAATTGGCAATTTAAAACCTTAATTTTCAATATATTACTATTTATTGAACCTCCAATATTTTGGGCAACCTAAAAGACCATTAATACCTCCTCTGGAAGAATTAATCAACAATCTTTCAATAGGTTAGGGCTCATATCCAAGAAAAGGGAACGGGTATGAATGTTAGTAGAAAAATGGCACTGGACACCACTCCCAGGACCTTGTGCCGGGTGTCCAATTCCTCCGTTTCATCCATCAATGGGGCTGTTTTAAAGCCGACCAGTGCTATCATCACGGCCCAAAAAATCCAACCTGTCCAAAAATAGCCCAATGGAAATAACGCTACAAAAAAGATGCGCCCCAGCAAACTATGTCTGTCCGGAAAAAGCGCGAAGATGATATGCCCCCCATCCAATTGACCAATGGGTATCAGGTTTAAAGCGGTCACAAACATTCCTATCCATCCTGCAAATGCCAGGGGGTGAAGATGGATATTCAAATCCGGGGACTGCGGATTCACCCCCAAGACCCATTCCGCGCAAATATTTAATATCAGAGAACTGCCGAAATTAACTCCCTCAATACCTAGTACCGGAGATACTTTAGAAAAGGACAGGCCAACTATCAATGTTGGCAGGGCTACGACAAAACCCGCTATGGGGCCTGCCGAACCGATTTCCATCAGTACCCTGCGATTGGGAATGACCTGTTTGATCTGAATGAAAGCACCAAAAGTTCCGGCAATAAAGACAGGTGGGGCAGGGATAAAATAAGGTAGCGTTGAACGCACGCCGTTTCTTCTGCTGGCCCAGTAATGCCCAAACTCATGCGCCCCTAAAATCAGCATCAGGCTAACTGAAAACAGAAAACCTCCCGACAAATAGGTTGTTACAAAAGTTCCAGCAAGCAATAAGGAAAAAAGCCCCCACTTTTCACTTTTTTCAGGTTCAGGATTACTTGTAAAAGATTCAGAAGAGTCGAATTCTGGGGAGAGATCCCCAGCGCGGTTTTGATCTTCTTGCTTCACGCTAAAAATTCACAGAGGCGGTGTTAAAGGTTTATGAGTGAATTCGCGGGCATTGTCACCGGAGTAGTCAGCAACAATTTGACCGTTGCCATATAGTTTGTATTTATAGATAACCATTCCTTCCAATCCAACCGGCCCCCTGGCATGTGTTCTGTTCGTGCTAATGCCGATTTCAGCACCCAGTCCGTACTTAAAACCATCGGCAAAACGTGTTGACGCGTTCCACATGACATTGGCCGAACTGACTTCATTAAGAAACTGCTCCGCCCGTTCCCGATTTTCTGTAACGATCATATCCGTATGTCCGGAACCATGCTTATTGATGAACTTCACAGCCTCAGAAAAACCATCCACAATCTTAATGGATAGTTTGAGGTCGTTATATTCCAAATCCCAATCCGATTCACAAGCCGGAGAGACCTCTGGTGTCACTTTGCAGGTTTTGACGCATCCCACCAGTTCCACCTGTTTTTCCCTGAATTTTTCCACCAAATCAGGCAAAACCTTTTCAGCAAAGTTCTTGTGCACCAGCAGAGTCTCCATCGCATTGCAGACGGCAGGATATTGTAGCTTCGCATCCAGGCATAGCCGGATGGCCATATCCAAATCGGCGAATTGATCAATATAGCCGTGGCAAACCCCTTCGGAATGTCCCAAGACGGGGATTCTTGTATTCTCCTGAATGTATTTCACGAAAGCGTTACTGCCGCGAGGAATAATCAAATGAATATATTTTTCTTCCTTAAGCATGTCCACAACATCCGCACGCGTCTCAATCATCTGGACAGCAGATTGAGGAACACCGGGCACTTTGCTTATAGCCTCCACCAAAAGTTTAACGATCACCTTATTGGAGTTCTGCGCCTCTTTTCCTCCCTTTAAGATAACGGCATTGCCCGATTTGAAACATAAGGAGGAAATTTGCGGCACCGCATCGGGCCGGGACTCGAAAATCGCCCCAATCACACCGATTGGACAAGTGACCTGTTCAAGCATCAGATCTTGATCCATCTCCATAACACTTTTCACCCTCCCAACCGGGTCCGGCAATGCCACCACACTGCGAATACCCTTTGCCATCCCCCGAACTTTTTCCTCATTCAAGGCCAACCGGGCAATCAATACCTTGCTGATTCCCTCATCTTTCGCGAACTCCATGTCCTTTTTGTTCGCCGACAAAATGGCATCACAATGCTCCTCCAGAGCGTCCGCCATCCTATTCAAAGCTTGATTCTTCAAATCGGTGGAAAGATGCGCCAGAACCAATGCCGAAGCGTTGGCATTTTTCGCTATTTCAGAAACGTTCATATCTAATTTATAACCCTTCTTCTATTTCACTTCATCCCAAAGCAGAATTATAGCACCCCCTGCTCTATTTCATTTAATTGGTTCAGAATGGGGAGACCACACCGGCCCATTCTCATGGAGAGAGTTGGGCAATGGCCCTTAAGCCGAGCTACCGATTGCTTACCCATTCACTTTGTTGCACACCGGCCCCACGCCTAGTGGCGGTTAGCGGTAGATAATTTGCACTTTGCCTTTACGGTTAGCTTTGAAGGCCGCCATCGTTGTGGCTTCGCCTAACAGGTTCAGCGCCAAATCCAGAACTTTTAACTGGGGAAAGTTTTGTGACTCGATCAAGGCGATGGCCCCCTGATCGGTGATACTATTTTGCCCCAGATACAATAACTCCAGATTGATAAAGTTTTTGGAATTGGCAAAAGCCCGTGCCCCTTCATCGCCAATTTCGTTACGAAACAAATTCAATGTCACCAATTGCACAAACCCTTTGGCCGAGGCAAGAATTTCAGCCCCCTCCGGGCTGATCAAATTATCGTTCAGCATAAGGGTCTTCAGGTTGGCTAAATTTTTGGAGGCCACCAGAAATTCCATGCTGTCGTCACTGATTTCGTTTTTCCACAGCTTTAAGGATTCCAATTGCCCAAGATAAGGCGACTCCGAAATGGCTTTCAGGCCCAGGTCACCCAGCAGATTCCCCCATAGGTCCAAATGTTTCAATCCAGCCAGATGCGGGGACTTGGCAAGGGCTTTCATACCCCTATACTTAATCTTGTTTCCCTGCAGGTAAAGAGTGGTGACTTTGGCAAGGGACACCATCCCCGCCAGTTGTTTCGCTCCCGAGGGGCCTATTTTTAATCCGCTGAGATCAAGAGTCTTGCCATCATGGCTCAACCGCTTGGCGACCAAAGCAGAAATATCTTCAGCCCAACTCAATGAGGGGATGGCGAAAAGAAAAAGCAGGAGACAAGTAAAACGAAATCTTGGTTTGAACGCTGACATGAAGTCAGGTTAACAAATACTTGAAGATGGTGTAAGTAATTTTTAGAGGAGACCATAAAACAGAAAATTTGAAAAGTCCTGAATTTTGGGGACTAATTTGCTAAATGTGGGCAGGCTTAATGAAAATTAAGTTTTCAGCCGAAAAGTAAGGGAAGAACAATGCACCTATTCAGGATGGGAAGCCGTGCAAATCACCTATCCAAAAAGATAACCGGCCCCAACCGGCTAACCCAAGTTTCCATTTGCCACCTTTTGCGAGAATGGTTCAGGCAAACCGAATCGGTAAATTCTTGACGCAATCGTCACTTGAGCTTAGCTTTATTGCAACAATTGGTGGCTATATTAAAACCTTGTAAATTGGGGTTATAAAATCTTTTTAGATTATTATTGACTCGGGGGTAGGAAATAGGTGGAAAATCTAATCACAAATTGCTGGTCGTGGATGACGAACCGAATCACTGCGAAATTGCAAAACGGTGCTTAGAAGATAGCTACGATATTGAAATAGCCTATGGCGGTGAAGAAGCTATTTCCAAAATTTATAATTTCAATCCTACGGTAGTTCTTTTGGACATCAAGATGCCACGGTTGACAGGTGACGAACTGGTAAAAATGATTAAAGCCTGGAAACCGGAAATTCAAGTCATCATGGTTTCCGCCAATCTCAGCCCGGAAATCAAAGAAGAGTGCATGCAGAACGGTGCATTCGCTTGCATTAGCAAACCACTGAATTTTGAACATCTCAAGCAAACGATTCAGGAAGCACTGAACCAATCAAGCAACAGAGGCCCTCATTCTCCCCATTCGGTTCAGTCAGCTTGAAGAGAATGCCAAAAGAAAAAGCAGGAGACAAATCGTATTGAAGGAGATTTTTAGTTTTAACGCTGACATGAAGTCAGGTTAACAAATACTTGAAGATGGTGTAAATAATTTTTGTGCCCGCCTTGATGGTGCCGGAAAAGGTTCCGGTGATCTTGGAGACCCCCACCCTCTCACGGTATTTAACCGGAATTTCCAGAATACGCAGCCCCTTCTTAACTGCTTTGATCTGCATTTCCACCGTCCAGCCGAAGTTGGTATCCTGCATGGCAATGGCTTGCAACGATTCATAGCGAATAGCCCGGAATGGCCCCAGGTCGGTATACTGATGTCGAAAGAACAGGCGCATCAAAAACACGGCCAATTGGTTGCCATAACGCGATTGCGGTAACAATGCGGAGCGGCTTTCAGGAAGTATCATGCGGCTACCCAAAACAAAATCCATTTCTCCGGATTCTATCGGCGCAACCAGTTTGACAAGTTCTTCCGGGTAGTCACTGAAATCCCCATCCAGAAACACCACGATATCCGGATTATCCAGCACGGAAATTCCCTTCAGGCAGGCGGAACCATAACCTCTCCTTTGTTCCGCAACCACGCGTGCGCCTTTTTCACTCGCAGACCGGGCAGTATTATCCGTCGAATTGTTATCGACAACGATAACTTCATGAATCAGGTTTTGCGGCAGGGCATCAAGAACAAGTCCAATAGAGTCTTCTTCATTGAAAGCTGGAATAATGACCGATATCCGGGAAGGCATGGAGATGGTTCAGAAGCTGTTAGCGAGGGCTTTTTTAATGCCGGATACAAAATCGGCGATGTTTCGGTTGCGCTCAATCGGGTCGGAATAGGTTTCGATCATCTTAACGATGGCACTTCCAATAATGACACCATCTGAGCATTGCGCCGCTTCTTTGGCCTGCTCGGGTCCTGAGATGCCAAAGCCGACCAGCACCGGGAGCTGTACTTTGTTTTTAATCGTAGTGACTTTCTCTTGCAGGTTTTTAGACAGCGCAGTTTTTGTTCCTGTGGTGCCCGTCAGCGACACATAATAAACGAAACCTTTACTGATCTCGCCGATTCGCTGGATTCGATCCGAGGTACTGGTGGGTGCCAACAGAAAAATCATATCCAGTTGTTTTTCATTAGCGTAAGCAAGGAATTCATCCGCCTCTTCGGGTGGAAGATCGGGAACAATCACCCCATCCACTCCCGCCTTGACCGCATCCTCCACAAATATTTTCTGGCCATAAACGAACACAGGATTAAAACTGGTCATGAGAACAATCGGCAACTGCGACTGGCTCCTGATATCCGTTACCAGCTCGATAATTTTTTTCAGGGTGGTTCCATTTTGCAGGGAACGATGTGAAGAAGCCTGAATGACGGGACCATCTGCAAGAGGGTCCGAAAACGGGACACCAATTTCGATGATATCGGCGCCACTTTTCTCAATCACGGAAAAAATTTCTTTTGACGCCGATAGATCCGGGTCCCCGGCAGTAAAAAAAGCCACCAGGGCCTTATTGCCACTGTTTAATCTTTCCTGTATCCGGCTCACAACGAAACTCCCATTCTATCCGCCACCTGGTTCACATCTTTGTCACCCCTGCCGGAGAGGCAAACCAGAATGATTTCATCTTTTTTCATCGTGGGAGCCATTTTCATCACATGGGCGATGGCATGCGCCGACTCAAGAGCCGGAATGATTCCTTCCAGATTGGAAAGCAGTTTAAATCCTCCCATCGCTTCCTCATCGGTGATCGAAACATATTGAGCCCGGCCCGATTCCCGAAGATAACTATGCTCGCAACCCACACCCGGATAATCCAGCCCCGCCGAAATCGAATGCGCTTCGGTCACCTGCCCATCCTCGTCATGCAAGAGGTAGCTCATCATTCCATGCAGAACCCCTGCCGACCCTTTGGTGAGAGTCGCACCGTGTTTATCCGTATCCAGACCCAGACCAGCGGCCTCGACTCCTACCAAACGAACCTCTTCTTTTTCCAGAAACGGATAAAACAGCCCTATGGAGTTACTGCCCCCACCCACACAGGCTACACAGGTATCGGGCAATCTGCCTTCTGCCTCCATTATCTGTTGGGTAGCTTCTTCTCCGATCACCCTTTGAAAATCTCTGACAATCATGGGGTAAGGATGCGGACCCACCACCGAACCAATAATATAATGTGTGCTCTCAACAGTGGTGATCCAGTTGCGGATGGCTTCGCTGGTGGCATCTTTAAGTGTTCGTGTACCAGCGGTGACAGGGATGACCGTTGCTCCCAAGAGCCGCATGCGGAAAACATTGAGTGCCTGCCTTCGCATATCTTCTTCACCCATGAACACTTCGCATTCCAGCCCAAACAATGAAGCGGCAGTAGCCGTTGCCACACCATGTTGCCCTGCTCCGGTTTCGGCGATCACCCTTTTTTTGCCCATTCTTTGAGCCAACAAGGCACTACCGATCGTGTTGTTGATTTTATGCGCCCCGGTATGAGTCAGATCTTCGCGCTTCAAATAAATTTTCGCGCCACCAAGATGTTCCGTAAGGCGCTGGGCAAAATAAAGCGAGGTGGGCCGACCCACATAGTGTTTCAGGTAATAATTCAGATCTTTTTTAAATTGAGGATCATTTTTTGCTTCCTCATAAACCTGTTCCAACTGTTGCAGGGCAGGCATGAGGGTTTCAATGACATACTTGCCGCCAAATTTTCCAAAATGCCCCCGTGAATCGGGCTGTTTATGCGGTTTCATGGTTTACTCCCGGATCTGATATTTTTTAGAAACAAACGAACCTTTTCAGGATCTTTGATTCCTGGTTCTTTTTCCACTCCAGAACAGACATCAACCCCATAAGGGCGAACCTGAACGATGGCTTGGCGAATATTGCGAGCAGTCAGCCCCCCAGCCAGGATAATCGGACCCATTTTTTTGGCGCGATGAGCCAGGTTCCAGTCAAAAGCTTTTCCTGTCCCTCCATATAGATTCTCGGAAAACGTATCCAGAAGAAAACCGCTGACAGAATATTTCTCCAACTTCTTAAAAGATTGCAGGTCTTTAATGCGAAACGCCTTGATCACGCGTCGGTGAATTTTCCGGCAAAACGCCGGAGACTCTTCACCATGTAACTGCACCAGGTCCAAACCACAATAATCGGCGATCTTGTTCACCCGTTCAACGGTTTCGTTGACAAAAACACCCACCGTATCAACAAAAGGCGGCAGTTTCGCTATTATTTCCCGAGCCGCCTTCATGGTAACCGAGCGCGGACTCTTATTATAGAAAATAAAACCGATAGCATCCGCACCCTGTTCGACGGCAAACAACGCGTCCTTCAGTTGTGTCATGCCGCAGATTTTAACTTTAATTTGTGGATTCGGAATCAGCATTGCCGAGTAATACTTTTAGTTTCTCAGGAATATTTTTCGAGGTCATCAAACTTTCCCCGATTAAAAACGCATGCGCCCCCAACTCTTCAAATTCTTTTATCTCGTCTCTGCCGCTAATGCCACTTTCACAGACCAGGGTGTTACCCGGTTCCTGCAATGCCATCGGTATTAAACGTCTGGCAATGTTTAAATCGGTTTTTCCATTAGTGAGATCGCGATTGTTAATGCCTATTAAATTCGCTTTAGCCTCGAAGGCTTTTTCCATATCCCATTCGTTATGGGTTTCCACTAACGCCGGCAAGCCCAATTCTTTTCCCAGCAGAAGTAGATCGGTCAACTGGTTCTGGTCCAGCCAAGTGGCAATCAACAGAAACAGGTCCGCTCCGTGCGCCCTGGATTCATAAACCTGGTATTCATCAAAAATAAAATCTTTACGCAGTAATGGAATCGGGGCAATGGGCCGCACTTCTTGCAAGATTTCAATATTGCTGCCAAAATAATTACTTTCTGTCAGGATAGAAAGTGTGGCCGCTCCATACCTGGCATAATCCCCGGCAATTTCAGAAGCATTAAAATTTTCCCGTAGTTCTCCCTTAAACGGTGTCCGTCGTTTAATTTCCGCGATAATTTTGGAATGCTTCCCCTCATTAAGGGCTTTAATAACATCACGGACAGGTGCCTGATCTCCTATACGTTGTTTGAGTTGCGACAAGGGCCGGTTGCGTTTCGTGCCTGGCAGTTCCTTTTGTTTATCCGCAAAAATTTTATCAAGTATGTTAGTCATTTCAAGAATTCGTGATCCTGCACAAATCTTGCAGTTTATCCCGCGCTTTGCCCGATTCAATGGAGTTAACAGCCAGTTGGACTGCCAAATCCAGAGAGTCCGCTTTCCCTGCTACATAAATGGCCGCGGCGGAGTTTACGACAACGATATCCCTTTTGGGCCCTTTTTCTCCATTCAGTATTTCCTGGATTATTGCAGCATTTTCTTCAGGGGTTCCTCCTTTGAGATCATCTGAAGCGCAATATTCAAAACCAAGTTCACCAGGGTCAAGGCTATAGCTCGTTACTTCTCCAATTTTTAATTCTGCAACTTGGCTAACGCCTGTCAGGGTAATTTCATCCAAACCATCAGAGCCATGAACTACCAGCGCACGACTGCAACCCAAGTCCCGAAGAACTTCCGCCAAAGGCTGAACCCATTTAACATCAAAAACACCCAGCACCTGGGCCTGAGCGTTGGCCGGATTGGTCAAGGGCCCCAACAGATTAAAAATGGTGCGAAAACCCAGTTCTTTTCGTACCCCGCCAGCATGTTTCATGGCTTTATGCATTAAAGGAGCAAACAGAAAACCTAACCCGGCCTCATCAACACAACGTTGCACGGTTGCGAGGTTGGCATCCAGATTCACCCCCAGGCATTTCAAGACATCGGCGCTCCCGGACCGGCTGGATACGGCCCGGTTGCCATGCTTGGCCACATTGACCCCAGCCCCTGCCGTAACCAAAGCACTGGCGGTGGATATATTGAAAGTATCGGCCCCATCCCCACCAGTTCCGCAAGTGTCCACCAGAGGAGTCGATTTGATATTAAGTTTTTCCGCTTTAGCCCGCATCACACGGGCCGCACCGACAATTTCAGCAACGGTTTCACCCTTCATATGTAACGCCGTCAAAAACGCGGCCAAATGGGAATCCGTCACTTCTCCTTCCATGATCTCGGTCATGGAGGAAACCATTTCATCCTCGGTCAGATCATTTCCGTCAACAAGGGTATGAAGGGTCGTCTGAAACGTCATGCGTGGTTTCCTTTAATAAAATTCCCCAATAACTCCTTTCCGCAGGCAGTCAAAATAGATTCCGGATGAAACTGCACACCCTCTACCGCAAGTTCCTTATGGCGGATTCCCATGATTTCGTTGTCATCACTCTCTGCAGAAATTTCAAAACAGTCTGGCAGATTTTTCCGGTTCAAAACCAGGGAGTGGTAACGGGTCGCCTCAAACGGATCAGGAAGATTTTCAAACAGCGTTTTTCCATCGTGCCGGATCATGGAAGTCTTGCCATGCATCAGGCGCCCGGCTTTGATAATTTCACCACCAAATGCCACGCCCACCGATTGGTGCCCCAGACAAACTCCCAGAATCGGAATTTTTCCGGCAAAATGTTTAATCACCTCCACCGATATTCCAGCCTTAGCCGGAGTACAGGGACCGGGAGAAACAACGATCTTTTGCGGATTCAGCGCCTCAATTTCCTTGATACTTATTTTATCATTTCGATCCACGCGTATTTCAGCACCTAACTCACCCATGTATTGCACCAGGTTATAGGTGAACGAATCGTAATTGTCGATCATCAGAATCATACAACCAACCCCTTTTCGGCCATTTCTATGGCTTTCAGCAAAGCCCGCCCCTTGTTCATGGTCTCTTCAAATTCATTTTGTGGAACCGAGTCGGCAACAATCCCGCCCCCCACTCCAAGATACGCTGTATTTCCTTTAATCAGCAAAGTCCGGATGGCTATGGCGGTATCCATATTTCCGTTAAAACTGATATAACCAACCGCCCCGCCATAAAGTCCGCGCCGGGTCGGCTCCAACTCATCAATTATTTCCATGGCCCTTATTTTTGGAGCCCCGGAAAGGGTTCCGGCGGGGAACGCCGCTTCCAGAACATCAAAACAATCCAAGCCTTTTTTCAGGACTCCCCGCACATTGGAAACAATATGCATGACGTGAGAATATCGCTCAATGCTAAACCGCTCATTCACTTCCACTGTATTGATTTCCGCCACCCGTCCGATATCGTTTCTGCCCAGATCGACCAGCATGATGTGCTCAGCCAGTTCTTTTTCATCGCTCAACAAGTCCTGCTCCAGTTCTCGGTCTTCTTCCTCGTTTTTCCCCCGTTTACGGGTTCCGGCTATGGGCCGGACCTCAACCTTTTCATCCTCCAATCGAACCAGGACTTCCGGAGAAGACCCGACGACCTGAAGCTCGCCGAATTTCAGGTAATACATATAAGGAGAAGGGTTGATGGTTCTCAAGGCCCTGTATATATCAAACGGGTCGCGGTTAATGGAAAATTTCAAGCGCTGGGAAAACACCACCTGAATGGCATCTCCCTCATAAATATATTCCTTGATCCGAGTCACCGCCTGTTTGTGATCTTTCTCTTCCATATTAGATTCAAAACTCAATGGCGATGCAGAATCCGTTTTTACTTCAGGCGGCTCTGCCTTGGGAAGGGGCGATCTCAACTTTTCTTCCAGGACAGAAATTTTTTGCATAGTTTTTTCATACACGGCGGACAGGTCATCGCCATCCTCTATAAACGCATTGGAGATAATCTTAATAGTCTGTGAAACATTATCAAATACCAGCATGGTATCGGTGATGACAAACTGCGAGTCCGGAACATCGAGATCATCTATCGTTTGTTCGGGAAGCTCTTCAAAAAAGCGCACCATGTCATAACTGATAAACCCCACCGCCCCGCCTGAAAACCGGGGTAAGCCTGCAGATGGCACCGGCTGGTATCGGGCCAGTATTTCCTTCACCGCTGAAAGAGGGCTTCCTGACTTAATCTCCCGCTGTTCCTGTTTGCCGTTTTCGATTAAAGTCAAAGTTCTGCCCTTGGTGCTGACCACAATCGATGGATCGCAACCCAGGAAACAATAACGCGCCCATTTCTCTCCACCTTCAACGCTCTCCAGCAGAAAAGAATATTCCCCGCCGCTGATTTTCATATAAGCGGATACCGGAGTATCAAGATCGGCCAGAATTTCCTTATAAACAGGAATCAGGTTTCCCGATTGGGCTTT
>Ga0066376_10002783_pt1 | contig 16082 bp, 14 predicted proteins | sample Knorr_S15_td_Bot_FD_77009 | JGI IMG/M metagenome (GOLD analysis project Ga0066376, IMG submission 77009) | Marine microbial communities from Southern Atlantic Ocean transect - Knorr_S15_td_Bottom_ad_5009_LV_A | ecosystem: Environmental > Aquatic > Marine > Oceanic | place: Southern Atlantic... | reverse complement strand
TGTTGCGCCGCGCGCAGCGCTTGACCAGGAGGTCGAGCTCGGCGCTGAGCCAGATGGTGATCGCCTTGTCGGCGAGCAACCGGCGGGTGAGCGGATCGATGAAGGCGCCGCCGCCGGTGGCCAGCACCTGCGGTCCCCGATCGAGCAGCCGGGCGATGACGCGGCGCTCACCCTGGCGAAACGCGTCCTCGCCATGGCGTTCGAAGAAATCGGCGATACTGCAGCCCGCCGCGGTCTCGATCTCGGCGTCGGCGTCGGTGAATACTATCCTCAACTGGGCCGCGAGCCGCCGCCCGATCGACGACTTTCCGGCGCCCATGAGGCCGACAAGAACAATGGCGCGATCGATCAGGCTGGTGGTGGTGTTCATGGTTGGCGCGACTCAGCGCGCATCCCCACCCCTGTGTACTGAAGCGCATCCCCACCCCTGTGTACTGAAAATGACATGGGTGTCGAAGGCGCCGCGCGGGGAACGCCTTGGGTCGGGTCAAAAAGCTGCCGCAAAATAGCCATAAATCCAATCTACCATAAATTTTGCGTTCGTGGTCCAAATCAGGCATATGGTACGCACACGACCACGGCAAGCCGTAGGTTTGAGATGAATTAATCATGTCGCAATTTTCCAAAATACTCACCCTGTTCGTCTTCATCAGCGTCGCCGGCGGCGCGGTCTTTCTGATGACCTGGGATATTCCCGCGCCCACGTCGCGAGTCGAAATAACGGTCCCCGATGAAACATTTACGAAATAGCGCGTACCTGCTGCTGGCGCTTCTCGTCGCGGCGCCGCTCGCCGCCCAGCAGAGCGCGCCCCTCGACATCGTCCCGCTGACGCCGATCCGGCCATCGCCTATCGAAATCGAGGCCATCGCCGATGAGCTCGCGGTTCCCGAGACCCTGGCCCCGGCCGGCCTGCCCGAGCTGATCGATGCGGCGACCGGTGAAGATGCCGCCATTGAGGTCGAGAGCGTCGAAGTCGAGGTCGGCATGGGCCAGGCGCGCAACCCGGAAGCCGTCGGGCTGCTCGAGGAAGCCGAGGGCGGGTTCCCCTACGACATGTGGAGCGGCAGCGATCGCGCGCTGATCGAGCGGTTGCTGCCCAGGCTCCCCGCCGGGGCCACCTCGCGGGCCATGAATGACCTGGCGCGCCGCCTGTTGCTGACCGTCGCCGCGCCGCCGGGCGGCCCGATGGAAGAAAACCTCCTGGCGATTCGCATCGAACGCCTCGCCGCCATGGGCAACAGCGTGGCGATGAACCGCCTGATGCGTTCGGCGCCGCCCGATCTCTACGATACGGCCCTGGTGCAGACCCGGCTCGATTCCCTGCTGCTGATCGCCGATTACGTCGGCGCCTGCAGCCTGGCGCGCGATCTGGTGCGCCGCGACGACGCGCCCTATTGGGAAAAAGTGCTGATCTTCTGTCAGGCGCTGAACGAACGCCACGACGCCGCCGCACTAGGTCTCAGTCTGCTGCGCGAACGCAGCGTCGAGGAAGATCCCGGCTTCGATCTGCTCATCAGAGCCCTGGCCGGCGACGAATCCGCCAAGCTCGAAAGCCTGCCGTCGCCGACCGCGCTGCATTTATCCATGCTGCGCGCGGCCCGCCTCTCGGTGCCCGAAGACGCCGTCGAAGGCGCCGAGCCGGCGATCGCCCGCGCCATCGCGCTGACCGCCGGGGTGTCGCTCGATTTCAGGCTGCGGGCCGCCGAGCGCGCCGAAGCGCTTGGCGCCCTGCCCACGGAAACCCTCGCCGAACTCTACGCCAGCGTGCCTTTCACGTCGGAAGAGCTGGCCTATCCCTGGCGCCGGTTGAAGACCGACAAGGGCCCCATGGCCCGGGCGCTGCTGCAGCAGGCGATCGCCATCCAGGTGGTGCCCGCGGCGCGCGCCGAAGTGCTGCGGGCGGCGTGGCAATTGGGCGGCGAGCAGGGCGGCTGGGACGGCTTCGCCACGGCGGCGCGAGTCACCCTGAGCGAGCTTCTCAGCCTCCGGCCGCTGCCCGAGTTGGTGTGGATTGCCGGCGACGCCATGCGCGCGCTGCTCGCCGCCGGGCGTCCCGATATGGTCGGCGGCTGGCTGGAGCTGGCCACTGCCCAGGCCGGCGCCAACGCCAAGGCGGCGGCGGCGGTGGCCGAATTGTCGCCGATCATCGGGCTGGCCGACGACGGTGACGCCGCGGCCTGGGACGACGACCGATTCCTCGCCTGGCGCCAATCACAGAACGGCGTTCCCGAGGATGTCCGCCGCTTACGCACGGCCATGCTGTTCGGCCTGATGTCGGCGCTCGATCGCAAGACCCCGCCGCTGGCCCTGCTCACGCTGCTCGACGGCCCGGAAGTCACCTGGGTCAAGACGCCGCCGCCGGCGCTCATGCGGCAGCTCGATCGGGCGGCCGATGAGGGGCGCATCGGCGAGACCGTGCTGCTCGCCCTGGTGGCCCTCGACGAAACTCGAAACGGCGCGCCGTCGCCGATGACTCTGAGCGCCGCGGTGTCGGCGCTGCACCGGGTCAATCTCAGCGCCGAAGCCCGCGCCATCGCAATCGAGGCCGTGCTGTCCCGCGAATTCTGATCCGCCATGAGCGACCAGCGCCATATCGAAGCGTTTCTTGAAATGCTGGTCGCCGAGCGCGGACGGGCGCGGCTCACCATCGAGGCCTACCGCCGCGACCTCGCCGATTTCACAGGGTTCCTGGCACGGCGGGGCGGCGCGGCGACCACCGCGGACAGCGACGCGATCCGCGACTATTTAGCGAATCTCGCGGCGCGCATGAGACCCGCCACCAGCGCCCGGCGGTTGTCGGCCCTGCGCAATTTCCATCGCTTCCTGATCGCCGAGGGGGTGCGTCCCGACGATCCCACGGCGGCGATCGACAGCCCGCGAACGACCCGGCCGCTGCCCAAACTGCTCAGCGAGGACGAGGTCGATGCCCTGCTCGAAGCGGCGCGGACCACGGATGATCCCAAGGGCCTGCGCCTCGCCGCCCTGGTCGAGCTGATCTACGCTACCGGCCTCAGGGTCTCCGAACTGGTCGGCTTGCCGCTGGCCGCGGTGCGCGGCGACCCGCGGTTCATCGTCGTCCGCGGCAAGGGAGCCAAGGAACGGCTGGTGCCGGTGGGCGATGCGGCGCGGGCGGCGGTGGCCGCCTATCTCGAGGTCCACGACAGATTCGCGCCCGGCGATACGGCCTCGAAATGGCTGTTTCCATCGCGCGGGGCGTCGGGCCATCTGACGCGCCGGCGTTTCGCTCAGATGCTCGACCGCCTGGCGGGCGCCGCCGGCATCGAGTCCCGCCGGGTCTCGCCCCATGTTCTGCGTCACGCCTTCGCCAGCCATCTGCTGGCCCATGACGCCGATCTGCGCAGTGTTCAGAAAATGCTCGGCCACGCCGATATCGCGACCACCCAGATCTACACCCATGTACTCGAGACCCGGCTCAAGGCCCTGGTCCGCGATCATCACCCGCTTGGCGCGACGGTAATACCAAGGAGCGATACATGAATGGACCGCCGGGCCGCACTGGGTTAAAACCCAACCTCGCAATACAAACCAGCGGAGAACACCATGAGTTTTCATCTCATCGAGCAAGCGACGCCCCGGCTTAACCGTAGCGAACTGGCGGTACCGGGCAGCCAGCCCAAGCTGTTCGAAAAGGCGGCCGCTTCCGACGCCGACATCATTTTCCTCGATCTCGAAGACGCGGTGGCGCCCGACGACAAGGAGCAGGCGCGCCGGAACATCATCGAGGCGCTCAACGATATCGACTGGAGCGGTCACGTCATGACCGTGCGCATCAACGGTCTCGACACCGCCTATATGTACCGCGACGTGATCGACGTGATCGAGCAGGCAGGCCGCAATCTCGACCTCATCATGATTCCCAAGGTCGGCACCGCCGCCGATGTCTACGCCCTCGACATGCTGGTGACGCAAGTCGAGGACGCCATGGGCCATGACAAACGCATCGGCTTCTCCCTGATCATCGAGACCGCCCTGGGCATGGCCAATATTCACCAGATCGCCGGTGCCAGCCGGCGCAACGAGGCGCTGCATTTCGGCGTCGCCGACTACGCCGCATCGACCAAGGCGAGGACCACCAACATCGGCGGCGTGAATGCCAACTACACCGTGCTGACCGACGCCGCCGACGACGGCGGCGAACGCCTAACCCATTGGGGCGACATGTGGCATTACGCTATCGCCCGCATGGTGGTGGCGGCGCGGGCCCACGGCCTGCGTCCGATCGACGGTCCGTTCGGTGACTTCGGCGACGCCGACGGCTACCGCGCCGCCGCGTTCCGCGCCGCCACCCTGGGCTGCGAAGGCAAATGGGCAATCCATCCCTCGCAGATTGCCATAGCCAACGAGGTCAACAGCCCATCGGAGGCCGAAGTAACCAAGGCCCATCGCATCATCGAAGCCATGGCCGAGGCGGTTGCCGCGGGACAGGGGGCGGTCTCCCTGGACGGCCGCCTGATCGATATCGCGTCGATCAAGCAGGCCGAGGTCATGGTCAAAAAATCCGAGATGATCGCGGCGAATTCGTAGCCAACCGCCATGAGCACTTTTCTCGAATTCGAGAAACCGATTGCCGAGCTCGAAGGCAAGATCAAGGAACTGCGCCACCTCAGCGACGGCGACGGCATCAACATCGTCGAGGAGGTCAGCCGCCTGCAGGAAAAGCTCGACCGTCTGCTGGTGCAGACCTACGGCAAGCTGTCGCCGTGGCAGAAGACCCTGGTGGCGCGCCACCCGGAACGGCCCCATTTCATGGACTACGCGAGCGGCATGTTCGAGGATTTCACCGTGCTCGCCGGCGACCGCTGCTACGCCGACGACAAGGCGGTGATCGGCGGATTGGCGCGATTCCGCGGCCGTTCTGTGATGCTAATCGGCCATGAAAAAGGCCGCGACACGGAGGGCCGCATTGCCCATAACTTCGGCATGGCGGGCCCCGAGGGGTATCGCAAGGCGGTGCGCCTGATGCGCCTTGCCGACCGCTTCGCAATACCCGTGATCACCCTGGTCGACACCCCTGGCGCCTATCCCGGCGTCGGCGCCGAGGAACGCGGCCAGGCCGAAGCCATCGCCCGCTCCATCGAAGCCTGTCTCGAACTCCGGGTGCCGATCATCAGCGTGGTGATCGGCGAGGGCGGCTCGGGCGGCGCCATCGCCCTGGCGGTGGCCAATGTGGTGCTGATCCTCGAGCATGCGATCTATACGGTGATCTCGCCCGAGGGCTGCGCCTCGATCCTGTGGCGCGACGCCGAGAAGGCCCAGGAGGCCGCGAATGCGCTTAAAATGACCGCCCAGGACCTCGATGCCATGGGCCTTATCGACGGCGTGGTGGCGGAACCCATCGGCGGCGCCCATCGCGATCCCGAGGCCTCGATCGCCGCCCTCGGCGATGCCCTGGACGAGGCCTTCGCCGGCCTCGACGCCATCCCGGAGGGCGAAATCAGGAGCCGCCGCAAGGCGTCCTTTCTGGCCAAGGCGGGAGCCCTCGACAACGACCCGGCGCCCTGACCCACGAGGTCGGCCGCATGGCGCTCCCGGCATCGTCGCCTACCGCAAATCGCCCAGCGACCGCGTGGCGACCGGCGAAAAGGTTGCCGAGATGATCGACCCGGCGGCCGCCGACCCGGAAGACTGGAGCAGGCTCGATGAGTAATTAAGAGACGCGCCCCGGCTGTTTGAATTCCACCGCAAGATTCGGATTTCGCCGGCTCGCCATGGCGCCTATTCCCGACCATCGCCGCGATGATGGGAGGGAGTTACGATGGTCAAGCGGACCATGGGGACCGTGGAATGGGCGTTGGTCGGGCTGCTCGCCCTGCTCTGGGGCGGCACTTTCTATTTCGTCGAAATCATGCTCGAGGCCATGGACCCGGTGTCCGCCGTGCTGCTGCGCGTCGCCCCGGCGGCGGCGCTGACCATTCTTGTCCATGGCTCGGGCCTTCGCTTGCCGGGGGATTTCGCCACCTGGCGGGCGCTGTTCATCATGGGCCTGCTCAACAACGTCCTGCCCTTCACGCTGATCACCTGGGGCCAGACCCATATCGAGAGCGGCTTGGCGGCGATCCTCAACGCCACCACGCCGCTGTTCACCGTGGTCCTGGCCCATTGGCTGACCCGGGATGCTGATTTCCTCGACCGCCGTGGAGCTTCCCATGGCCTGGATGTTCGGGGATTTATCAGCCATCACCTTGGGGCCGGGCGCCGTCGGCGCGGTGCTCTTCCTCGGCCTGGTGCTGATCGACGGGCGGCCGTTCAGATGGTCGCGTCGAGGCCCGGGAAAAGTCCCCGCGCATATTCCACGTCGAGAGCGGGTCGGTCATGCCGGTGCCTTCAGGCGCTGCGGGAGACGACGAAACATTCGTTGAGGAACCACAGCCCGCCGTGTTCGGCCAGGGTGCTCTGGGTGGCCTCGAGATAGGCGCTCCGGCTCATCGCCTCGGCGAGCCGGTGATCCTCGATCTGCGCCACATAGATCGCCGCGTTCCAGGCGGCAAGCAGGGTCGAGGTGCCGATATTGTTGCCCAGCTCGTCGTCGGCGAGCTGCAGATGATAGCGAAACTCGGCCTGCCGTTCATGGTCATAGACGAAGCCCCGCGCATCGTCGCCGAGCTGCTCGCGCAGGGTCTCGAGCAACAGGCCGCGGGGGGTTTGGAACGGGTCCTCGTCGGGCCATACCTTGCGGATGATCTCCATGCCGGGGTCGCGCCCGGTCGACTGGATGGTAATCATTCGGCCGCCGGGGGCCAGCGAGCGGGCGAGCGGCGCCAGCACGTTGCGCACCTTGATCTCGGCCGAGGAGCGCGCCCGATAGGGCTGCGAGACGATCACCATGTCATAGGCGAAATCGCGCTGGCCTTGTCGCGGGATGACGGCGTCGAGGGCGAAGTGCTGGTCTTCGCGATAAAGCACCAGGACCGAGGGTTTGAGGTAGAGCGGATTGCCCGTCTTGGGGCTCGGGCGGGTCTGCCAGCCGTCGGTGATGAAGCCGTCCTGGGCCTTGATCTGGGCATCGAACTGATGGGTGGAATTGCCCCGGAGCGCGACCTCGCGCCAGTTCAGATCGGCCTGGGCGCTCGCCCGGTTGGGAAACAGATAGGGCGCCTCGCTGTAGAACATGTTGGTCAGGGCGATCACCATCTGGGGGTGTTCGAAGAACCGGTCGGCGAGCTTTGCGGTGGTAATCCGCATGTCTTCGCGGCTGATCTCCTTGCCGACGACGAAGAACGGCGCCGAGGGCCAGCGGTGGTGAAGATCGCGCAGCACCATGCTGAGCACCGTGCCGTCGCCCATGCCAGCATCGAACAGCCGGACGGCCGGCGGGCGCGGCTTGAGCTTATCGAGCTCGCCGCCGATACGCTCGGCGGAGACCTGCTTCTCCGAGCAGGTGGTGACGAACATCAGGTATTTTTCGCGATTGTCGAAGAAGCGAAAGGGCTGATCGCCGGCGTCTCGTTGGTTCATTTGAAGAGCATACCATATGCGGTCGCAAGGGGGCTCCCGGCGATCAATAGCCACGCAGACTGCCGCCGGGTACCCGCCAGCCCGCTCACCTTAGATATGGGGACAGCTTTCTTAATTATCATAATTAAGTAAGCTGTCCCCATATCTATTCTCATGCGACCCGGCCGTGGCAATGCTTGTATTTCTTGCCCGAGCCGCAGGGGCAGGGCTTGTTGCGCCCGACCTTGCCCCAGGGCGACGCCGGGCTCGCCGATGCGGCGGCGGCGAACGGCGGCGGCGCGTCCCGGCCGGGCAGACCGCGACCCTCGCTCATCGCCTGGCGGGGCGGTGGCGGGGCCGGCAAAGCTTCCTCGGGCGGCGCCACCCGGAGTTCGATATGGGACAGCACCGTGGTCACCGTCTCGCGCAGGGTCGTCAGCATGACGTTGAACATGTCGAAGGCTTCGCGCTTGTACTCGTTCAGCGGATCGCGCTGGGCGTAGGCTCGAAGCCCGATGCCCTGGCGCAGATGATCGAGAGACAATAGATGGGTCTTCCATTGCTGGTCGAGGATCTGGAGCAGCAGGCTTTTCTCGGCCATGCGCATGACTTCGCCCGTGAAGCGGGTCTCTTTTTCGGCCATCCATTCATCGGACGCGGCGGTCAGGCGTTCGAGGATTTCAGCATCGGCGATGCCTTCCTCCTCGGCCCATTCCTCGATCGGCAGATCAAGCGCCAGCAATCGTTGCACCTCGGTATGGAGCGATTGCATTTCCCACTGTTCGGGATATGCTTTCTCGGGAATGAACCGCGAGACCATGTCCTGGATCACCTCATGGCGCATGTCGTTGACCAGCTCGGCGATCTCCTCGGCGCGCATCAGGTCGATGCGCTGCTCATAGATGACCTTGCGCTGGTCGTTCATCACGTCGTCGAACTTGAGCAGGTTCTTGCGGATTTCGAAGTTGCGCTCCTCGACCTTTTTCTGGGCCTTTTCGATGGCCTTGTTGATCCAGGTATGGACGATGGCTTCGCCGTCCTCGAGACCGAGTTTCTGGAGCATGCCGTCCATACGGTCGGAGCCGAAGATACGCATCAGGTCGTCGCGCAGGGAGAGGAAGAATTTCGATGTGCCGGGATCGCCCTGGCGCCCCGATCGGCCGCGAAGCTGATTGTCGATACGGCGGGATTCGTGGCGTTCGGTGCCGAGCACGAACAGCCCGCCGGCGGCGATGACTTGATTCTTGTTGGCCTCGATTTCGGCGGTAATTTCGGCGATGCGCGACGCCCGCTCGGCCTCGTCTGCATCCTTTGCGACCTCCTGCTCGATGCGCATGTCGAGGTTGCCGCCGAGCTGGATGTCGGTGCCGCGGCCGGCCATGTTGGTGGCGATGGTGACCGTGCCGAAGACGCCTGCCTGGGAGATGATGGAGGCTTCCTGTTCGTGGTAGCGCGCGTTCAGCACATTATGCTTGATCTTGGCCCGCTTGAGCAGGGCCGAGAGTTCTTCCGATTTGTCGATACTGACGGTGCCCACCAGCACCGGCTGGCCGGCCTGCTGGAGTTCGCCGATGAGATCGATGACGGCGTTGAATTTCTCCTCGACCGTGCGGTAGACCTCGTCGTCCTGGTCCTCGCGGATACACGGCAGGTTGGTGTCGAGTTCGACCACCTCGAGCTTGTAGATATCGTCGAACTCGCCGGCCTCGGTCATCGCCGTTCCGGTCATGCCGGATAGCTTGGGGTAGAGCCGGAAATAATTCTGGAAGGTGATCGAGGCCAGGGTCTGGTTCTCGTTCTGGATGGTGACGCTTTCCTTGGCCTCCAACGCCTGATGAAGCCCGTCGGAATAGCGCCGTCCTTCCATCATGCGGCCGGTGAATTCGTCGATGATGATGAGCGCATCGTCCTTGACGATATAGTCGGTATCGCGCTCGAATAGATGATGCGCGCGCAGCGCCTGGTTGACGTGATGGACGAGGGAGACGTTTTCCATGTCGTAGAGATTGTCGCCTTCGAGCAGGCCGGCGTCCTTCAACAGGTTCTCGATATTCTCGGCGCCGTGCTCGGTGAGGGTGACCGCGCGCGCTTTTTCATCCTTCTTGTAATCCGCTTCGTCGAGCCGGGGGATGAACTTGTCGATCTTGGTATAGAAGTCGGTGTTGTCCTCGGTCGGTCCCGAAATGATCAACGGCGTGCGCGCCTCGTCGATGAGGATCGAGTCGACTTCATCGACGATGGCAAAATTGAACGGCCGCTGGACCATGGTGTCCAGGGTGAACTTCATGTTGTCGCGCAGGTAATCGAAACCGTATTCGTTGTTGGTGCCGTAGGTGACGTCGGCGGCGTATTGTTCGCGGCGCTCGTCGTCGGACAGGCCGTGGACGATGCAGCCCACGGCGAGGCCGAGAAATTCGTAAATCTGTCCCATCCAGCGGGAGTCGCGCAGGGCCAGGTAATCGTTGACCGTCACCACATGGACGCCGCGCCCGGTGAGCGCGTTGAGATAGACCGCCAGGGTGGCCACCAGAGTTTTGCCTTCGCCGGTCTTCATCTCGGCGATCCGGCCGTCATTGAGCACGATGCCGCCCATCAGCTGCACGTCGAAATGGCGTTGGCCCAGGGTGCGCTTGGCGGCTTCGCGGACCGTGGCGAAGGCGTCGGGGAGGATATCCTCGAGGCCGTCGCCGCCTTCCAGGCGGGCGCGCAGCATATCGGTGCGCGCGGCCAAGGCGTCGTCGTCGAGCGCCTCGAGGCTGGGCTCCAGATCGTTGATGGCCTCGACCGTGGCCTCGAAGGATTTGAGAATGCGGTCGTTGGCGGAGCCGAACAACCGTTGTGCAAGGGTACCGAACATTACGCAGAGAGAGCCTTGTAAGAGATCAAAAGAAAGATTTTCAAGATATCGCCGGACGCCGACGACGGAGCGTCGCCCGTCACGGTCAGACATAAGCAACACAAGGGTTTAAGTCAATGTTCGCCGATGAGTGCGCTGTCCGGAACGAGGCTCACGCCGCCGCTAGGACGAGGCTTCCGTCAACCCTGTTAAATTCCCGCAATGGAACGGACATTGTAGTGAAACGTAAGGGAATTTGAGAAAATACCATTTTGTTATAATCAGAAATAATTCACAAGATTTCATCGTATTATGTATAATTTTATAGACTTGAACAGGCATTAAATTCGAAATACACTGTAAACGTAATGGCGATCTTATACGAAATTCCGGATGGCTGGATCCGCTATGACGCGCGCGCCATCGCCCAGGAACTGGCCGAAGCCAAGGCGGCGGTTCTCGCCCTCGACGCCATGCCGTATCAGCGGTCCTGGGCGGATCGCATGCAGGAAATCGAGCTCAAGCGCGAGGTCGCCGGGACATCGCGGATCGAGGGCGCCGAATTCACCGACCGCGAACTCGACCAGGCGTTGGCCGACGAGACCCCCGAACAGGCCCTGACGCGGTCACAAAGGCAGGCCAGGGCGGCCAAGCGCGCCTACCTCTGGATCGCCGAGCTGCCCGACGACATGCCGGTCGACCAGAACCTTATCTGTGACATACATCGCCACATTGTCACCGGTTGCGATGACGATCATTGCCCGCCCGGCGAATTTCGCGGGCCGGACCAGAACGTGAGCTTAGGCCAGCCCCGTCATCGCGGCGTCGATGGCGGCGCCGAGTGCAAGGAAGCCATGGGGCAACTCAGCAATGCCATCCAAGGCGAATTTCCCGCCCACGATCCGTTCGTCCAAGCCCTCGCCTTGCATTACCACCTGGCCGCCATGCACCCGTTTCTCGACGGCAACGGGCGCACGGCGCGGGCCTTGGAAGCGGTTATCCTCCGCCGTTCGCGGCTCAAGCGCGAGCTGTTCATCGCCATGTCGAATTATTATTACGATGAGAAGCATATCTATCTGGCGACCCTGGCGGAAGTGCGCTCAAGCGCATACGACCTGACCCCGTTCCTGAAATTCGGGCTTCGAGGCATCGCCTTCCAATGCCAGAGGCTGCTGGCCGAAATCCGCGTCCAGTTGGAGAAAACCCTGTTCCGCGACGTCATGCATCAAATGTTCAGCCGGCTTCGCACGACCCGAAAGCGGGTCATGGCGAAGCGGCAACTGGAAATTTTGACGGAATTGTTAGATAGAGGTTGGGTTGAGCATTGGGAGTTGTATTCATTGCTTCATTCAAGTTACGACAAACTCCGCACGCCCCTAAAAGCCTGGGATCGAGATTTGGTTTATCTCATGAAATTGAACGCGCTTCTGGTGAAGGTAAGTGATGTTCATGTCTATTGGTCCACAAGGCTTGAATGGGCTACGGAAATTACGGAAACAGAATTCTTCGAAGAGATGAACAAGCTGCCCAAGGCGAAAACCCTTGCCGCCTTACGTTAGTTGAACTGGGATATATTGGGTCCATGGCTAAAAAACTTCCCGTCTCGCCGCTGGCCCCCGCCGGCTTTCCCGTCATGCCGGCGATCGCCGGGGTGCGGCTGGCGGCGACGGCGAGCGGCGAGCGCTACGCGGGGCGCAGCGATCTCGCGCTGATCACGGTGTCGCCGGGAACCACGGTGGCCGGGGTGTTTACCCGCTCGGCGACGGCCTCGGCAGCGGTCGGCTGGTGCCGCGAAGCGCTCGACCACGGCGACCCCCGCGCCCTGGTGGTCAACGCCGGCAATGCCAACGCCTTCACCGGCGCGATCGGACGCGACGCCGTGCGGCGCACCGCCGAGGCCGCCGCGAGTCTGACCGGGGGGGCGCCCGAGGGTGTGTTCATCGCCTCCACCGGGGTGATCGGCGAGGCACTTTCCGTGGCGATGATCGAGGCCGCCCTGCCCGGTCTCTACGCGGGCCTCGGCGGCGACGGCTGGGAGGACGCCGCGCGGGCGATCATGACCACCGACACCTACCCCAAGGGCTGCACGCGAACCGCCGTTGTCGACGGCGTCACGGTCACGCTGAACGGTTTTGCCAAGGGCTCGGGCATGATCGCCCCCGACATGGCGACCTTGCTGGCCTTCGTATTCACCGACGCGCAGGTTCCCGCGGCCGTGCTGCAAGCCATGCTGGCCACCGCCAACAGCCGCTCGTTCAATTGCATCACCGTCGACAGCGACACCTCGACCAGCGACACCCTGCTGGTCTTCGCCACCGGAACAGCGGCGCCGGAACAAGCGCCGGAGACCTCCAGCAAGACCCGCTACCGCAATTTCCGGGGCGCCCTCGAGGCGCTGCTCATGGATCTCGCCCGCCAAGTGGTGCGCGACGGCGAGGGCGCGCAGAAATTCATCACCATCAATGTCAGCGGCGCGGAATCGGTGAAATCGGCGCGCCGCATCGGCCTGGCCATCGGCAACTCGCCCCTGGTCAAGACCGCCATCGCCGGCGCCGACGCCAATTGGGGGCGCATCGTCATGGCCGTGGGCAAGGCCGGCGAGGCGGCCGACCGCGACCGCATGGCGATCAGCATGGGCGGCGTGGCGATCGCCGAGAACGGCATGGCCCGCGCCGATTACCATGAGTCCATGGTCGCGGCCCACATGCGGGGGCGCGAAATCGTCATCGATGTGGATGTCGGCGTGGGGCGGGGGCGGGCCACGGTCTGGAGTTGCGACCTGACTCACGGCTATATCGACATCAACGCCGATTACCGCTCTTGACCATGCTGCTGGTGGTCGCCGTGGCCTTGATCGACGCCGACGGACGGGTGCTGCTGTCGCGCCGCCCCGAGGACAAGCCCATGGCCGGGCTGTGGGAGTTTCCCGGCGGCAAGGTCGAGGCCTCCGAGACCCCCGAGGCGGCGCTGATCCGCGAACTCGCCGAGGAACTCGGCATCGACGTGAGCGAAAGCTGCCTCGCCCCCTTCACCTTCGCGTCCCATGGTTACGACGATTTCCACCTGCTCATGCCGCTCTATGTCTGCCGGGTGTGGGACGGTATCGTCCGCCCCCGCGAAGGCCAGCAGACCAAATGGGTCCGCCCCAACAGCCTGCGCGACTATCCCATGCCCGCCGCCGACAAGCCCCTGGTCGCCATGCTCGAGGATTTATTGCTGTAGGGGCGTGATGGTCACTCCGCATATGCAAAATCGTGAGGGCGTTCCACGTAGGTCGCCGATCGACGCAGACGCGAGATCATTGCCTGGTTGATTTCTCGTAGATTGGCGCCGAGTCCCCTGCCCGCCTCTTGAATGGCCTGGGCATGCAGGTCCCTGCCTATCCTTGCATAATACTCGATATTGATCGACCCATTGGCGTGTCTGCGGATTTCGGTGGTCTCGGACATCTGACTTCCTCCTGGATTAAGGTGACACAGGGAGGTTAGGGGGTCAGAATTTTGTCCGCTTGGAGGAAGCTTTGATTTATCCTTGAGAAACGCATGATTTTAGGGTCACGGGGGCGTCGGGGGCGATGATTTACCGTTTTGGAGCCTATGAACTCGACCCCACCAGATTTCGGCTGGCCCGCGGAGGCGAAGAGGTTTCCGTGGAGCCCCAGGTCTTCGATGTGCTGAAATTCCTCATCGAGAACCGAGAGCGGGTGGTCTCCAGGGACGATCTGATCGAGGCGGTATGGGGCGGGCGTATCGTCTCCGACGCGACGCTCAGCAGCCGGATCAGCGCCGCGCGGCATGCGGTCGGCGATAGCGGCGAGAATCAGGCGGTCATCCGCACGGTGCATAAGCGCGGCTTCCGATTCGTCGCCGAACTCGCGGCGGCGCCGGTCGAAGACAGCGGCCCAGGCCAAGAGAAGCCCTCGGATGCCGCCCCCGGCCATCGCCAGAAGGTTAAATTCTGCACCTCCCGGGACGGCACTTGGATTGCCTTCGCAACCATGGGTGCCGGATATCCTCTGGTCCGGGCGGGACACTGGCTGACCCATCTGAACATGACTGGCACAGCCCGGTCTGGCGTCCCATGCTCGACGAGCTCGGCCGGCATTTTCAAGTAACGCGATACGATCAGCGGGGCAATGGTCTGTCCGACTGGTCGGTAACGGATTTCAGCCTGGACAAATTCGTCGACGATCTGGAGGCCGCGGGTCTTGATCGCTTTGCCTTGTTCGGAAGCTCGCAAGGCGCGCCGATCGCCATCGCCTATGCCGTCCGCCACCCGGATCGGGTGAGCCATTTGATATTGCTGGGCGGCTACGTTCAAGGCCGGATGGTCCGGGGCTCGGCCGAGGAAAGGCAACAGGGCGAGGCTTATTTGACGCTGATCCGCCTCGGTTGGGGAAAGCCCGGCAGCCCGTTTCTCAAGGCTTTCTCATCCATTTACATACCCGGCGGCACGACGGCGCAAATTGACTCCCTGGTCGAGTTGCAACGGCAAACCACGACGCCGGAGAATGCCGCGAACCTGCGCGCGGCGATTGACGCATTCGATGTGACGGAGCTTTTAGAGCGAGTCGCGGCGCCGACATTGGTGATTCATGCGCGCAACGACGGCGTACAACCGCTCGATGAGGGCCGCAGACTCGCCGCCGGCATCGGGAATTCGGAATTCCTCATGCTGGAGAGCGGCAACCACGTGATTCTCGATCATGAACCGGCCTGGGACGCGCTGTTCAACGGCCTCAAAAACTTCGTCCTCGAATGAAGCCGGCTCTCTCCTTGGCAATCACTGGGGAACGGCGCCCGGCTCATCCCGGCTTGGCCGTGTCGCCCCGGCGGTATATTCCAATTATCAGTCCAACTGATCGTCGTGATAGGCAAGTCGGAATATCTCGTGGGCGCAAAAAAGTTTAGGCCTCTTTCTTGCCGCCATTTCACGAACTATGTCCATGGAAAGCAGCGCATCGATATCGGCTCGTGCCGTGGGATATGTAACCTCAAGAACATTCATCACATCTTTGTAAGAGATGAAAGGGTATATCAATAAGTGAGGGACTAGATACATAAGCCGGTCCCGTCCCTCATGATTTCTAATTCTCTCTTCGTAATCCTCCTTAAGTGCAGTAATTTTTGAAATCCGTTTAATCGTATTGCGGCCGATTTCGATGGTGGCGAGAAGCCCAAGCTCAATCCACCGCGCCCAGTCTCCATTAGCGCTCACGTTGAATAAAGCATCGATATAATCATCGCGATGCTGATCGAAAAATTCACTCAGATAAAGCCACGGCACATCAAAATCGCAAATTTTATAGATCATCAATGCGAGCAACAACCTGCCGACACGACCGTTCCCATCGCGAAACGGGTGAATGGTTTCAAATTGATAGTGAACCATCAGAGCCCGTATCAGAGGATCGGTGTCGACTTTAGCCTGCATCTCTTTTTCCAGCCCGCCAAGGAGGGAGGAGAGATGTTCCGGAGGCGGCGGATTAAATCTGTGGTCCGCGCCGATGTGGACTTGAATTTTGCGAATTTCTGCGGGGCTCTTGTCTTCGCCCCGGACACCAACCAAGAGGCGTTCGTGCAGTCGGCGGGCGAACCATTCTGAAAATGGGTAGCCTTTATTAACCAACTCTTGCCCCAGTTCCAACGCGAGTTGGTAATTATATACGGGGCTGTCCCAGATAACGCCATGAGGTGTTATGAGGGACGGCATGAGAAAGAGTCGATTAAGTGTTACGACGCAGGCTCGTCTGATGGAGCATTTTGTTGCGGGCACGACGGCCCGATGCGC
>Ga0066376_10002782_pt1 | contig 16086 bp, 10 predicted proteins | sample Knorr_S15_td_Bot_FD_77009 | JGI IMG/M metagenome (GOLD analysis project Ga0066376, IMG submission 77009) | Marine microbial communities from Southern Atlantic Ocean transect - Knorr_S15_td_Bottom_ad_5009_LV_A | ecosystem: Environmental > Aquatic > Marine > Oceanic | place: Southern Atlantic... | reverse complement strand
GTTTTGGATCGCCATCGATTATCCAGGTTGGATTGAAATCATCATCGGGCGGCTGCATGGCTTTGAGGACCTTCTTTTCAAATTCAAAGGCGAGAACGGCACCGAGCAGGAAACCAGATACCAGTTGTGAAATGCCGAGGATTGGTTGAAGGATTTCTGTGATGGTTGACATAGATCCAGCTAGAGCCATGATGATCATGGCTCGACTAAGTCTGGGCAAGTGGTCGGTTTTGACGAATCCAAATCTTATACAGAGGAAGAGAATAATCAGTGGCCTCGCCAGTGATTGCATGACTCCATGTGTCAAAAGAGTAAATGACTCTGAAACCGAAGCTTCATTGAGAATCGAGCCAATTAAGTCGTAATCGACCTGTTCTGATTGATAGAAATAATAACGTACCATTCCAGCAAATAAAACGAAGACTAAGAATCCGCCCAATAATCTCGAACCCTTTTTGTTTAGGTGGAGAATTGCTCCGATAAATAGTACGAATAGACTCAAACCAACCATCAATAACTCAAGATTCCAAGTCAATGCGGTGAATAATGGTAAGGGATGAGAATATGCGGGCCAGTAGGAATAGAACATTTCACCGCGAGTGAAAATGCCCATCCAATCGAACCAGTTTTTGCCGGCCCACAGCGTTACTGCCATTATTCCGAATAGACCAGCCTTATCGGTTATTTTCTCGAGATTATCCTCACCGCTGGTTTTTGAAGTGAGATAACTCCAACCGGTATAGGTGTATACAAGTAGCATGATTATCATCAATGGTGACATTGCAAACCATAGACCCCACCCTTTATCTGAATAAGCAGGAGTACCATGGACGAACCATGCTTCTAATAGATTGATGAAAAGTAAAAACCCTAATATTTTCAGGTAGGTATTTCCTTTTTTGAACCAAGGCATCGGCACGGTAATCATGGCAAGGAAGAATGCTAGTAGTCCAATACGCCATAGATTCCACACTAGAACTCCCATTATGTCTTTGGTGGCATCACCACCATCTTGGAAATTATAGCCAAAGACTCCAGATGACCATTGATAACCGAGGTGACAAACGATAAACCAGAGCATGAATGTTGCTCCCATTCGCTGGGTCCAAGTTCGGTCATCCTTCTTACGATGTAAGAGCAGAATGAATACCAATAGTATACCATCGAGCATGGCGCCCACTACTGGAAGTGCTTCTGTCACGGGTAGCAATACTTTCTTGTCTGTATAAAACTTGCACAAGATTAGTTATTTATTACGGTAATTTCAGCAATCATCGATAACTCGATAATCGTTTTAATCCATCATCAAGTCTTACTCTCTTGGTGATGGCCACTAAAGTTGTAGCGCATCAATGTGAAAATGTAGCAACGAATGAAATCGCTTGATGAGATGTGTTCATAGCCAATGTTGAAGTTGGCAAGTACATGAAGCCTGACTCTGCTACCGCGGCAAAACTTGCTGGCCTCATTATCAGTAATCGTAAAGCCAAAGGAATTACAAGAAAAAACATCGGTCACGAAGAAGATGAAATCAAGTGGCAATACAAATCACCTCAAGGCAAATTGAGCGAGGAAAGAATCGTCGAATTGGATATATTAGCGGTTCCTCCTGCATGGAGTGACGTCTGGTTTTGTTGTGATGAACACGGTCATATTCAGGCTACTGGCAAGGATGTCAAAGGGCGGGTTCAATATCGCTATCATCCGGATTGGATCAAGATCAAGGCCGATCTCAAATACGCTGGAGTCGACGAATTCGCCCTTTCATTGCCGAGTTTGCGTGAGCGGGTCGAAGACGATTTGCAGATGAGAGGGATGCCGCTTGAGAAAGTCGTTGCTTTGGTGATACGCTTGATGGATATATTTCATATCCGCATCGGCTCAGATGAATATGCCAAGAAGAATGAATCTTATGGTTTGACCACTTTGCAGGAGGGTCATGTGAAGTTTATCCGTGGTAATAAGGCCGAAGGAAAGTTGGATGCTGTGCTCGATTTTTGTGGCAAATCAGGTAAGCACTGGCATTTATTGATCGAGGATGATAATCTTGCCAAGATGATTGAGGATTCCGGCAAGATTGGTGGCAAGGATCGGAAACAGGATTTATTTCGTTATGTAGCGGATAGTGGTCGAGATTTTGACATCAAGGCCGAACACATCAATCACTACATCGAGGAAGCCACAGGGGAGCACTATACCGCCAAGAACTTCCGAACCTGGGCGGCATCATGGAAGACCGGTGCTCGATTAGCATTGATTTGCGAAGCGAGTGAAGAAGAGATACGCGAACTAGCAGAAAATGCTGAAATCGGGGAAGATGAAATAATTACTTGGCGTAATGTTCAGTTGAAAAAGGCTGTAAATTTGGCAAAATTAGCGTCAAAGCAAGCTTTACCTGGACAAACGGATAAGCAGAGGCAGGCCACACTATTGGCGGTAATAGATACCGTGGCAGGGGATTTAGGTAATACTAGAACCGTGTGTCGCTCATCGTACATCAGGCCGATGTTCATGGATGATTGGCAAGAGTGTATTTTCATGCAGCGTTGGCAGAATGCGAGCAAGATGCCAGCGGTTCCCGAATTATCGCCTGAAGAGACCACTGCGGTGCACTATATGCGTACTCACGAGTGATTATTCTACCTCGGCTGCTATTTGCTTCATCATTATGGGGAATCATCTTCGCGGGTAAAGCGACTCATGATAACGAATCCGGCTGAAAGAGCGATTGCGATTGCGACTAGGCTCAAGGTGAGAACCAGATTTCCTTGTTCGCTTTGACTTTGCAATTCATCTTCGTCAACCGCGCTTTGATTGAAGTCGAGCCAAGCATAACTCGCTACTACATCAAGCCCGGTCTGCAGTCCAGCCTCGACATTAGCCCTGCCTCCGGCCAAGGTGTTTATGGTCGAAACCGAATCTGTCTGCGCATGTTTAGGAGTCTGTTCACAAGTATCTCCCTCTTGGATGATATATTGGTGCTGACCGCGCAGCCAGGTTGCTGTGTGGCCATTGATAATGAAATTAAAATGGTCTGAATTACCTTGGGTATCGTCGAGCACTCGAACCCATTCCTCTGGATGTTCGTGCTCGCTGTTAATTTGTTTGAGAGTGGTTTGCAATTGCTCGGCATCGATTCGCATCTGTTCGGTTACCTCCAATCCTCTATCCTCGTAATAGGACCAATCCTCGACCGGTGAGGTGAACATGTAAAGGGTCCAATAATCCTCATCACAGCCGGCTGCCCTCGAGGCAGCAAGGGTTTGAATCGGCCAGTTTAGTCCGAACATATCGAGATTGATATAAGTCACATTGACATCCTCTGGAATTTGTTCTGTGACGAAGTGCAAACTACCCATGCCTCCACCTTCTCCCGATCCTTGGCCCTGCCATTCCTCATAATCCCACCAACCGAGTTTCCAAGTGTGCAGTGGAGTGCGATTCCACTCGGCAAAGGTGCGGGCTAATTCGAGCAGTGAGCCCGACCCGGTTCCATCATCATATGCGCCGGGGCTTTCACAGCCGGGATAGATGATGCCCGGGGTTGGATATGGTGGATAACAGATGGCATCGTGGTGGGCGCCGACCACCATCCATTCCTTGTCCAAGGTGCCGTTGATAGTGACGACGATATTTTCACAACTGATGCATTCTACGCTGGAAAATGGTTGGCGTTCGACGGTATAGCCCATGCCTTCTAATTCACCGGCAATCCAATCACGAGCATTCTGATTATCTTGGGAATTCACTTTACGATAACCGAATTCGGTAAGGCTGACCATATTGTCGTAAGCATTGCTGCCTTCAGGCCATAACGGCGGCTCTTCCATGGTGTCAAAATCAGTCGAGATAGATCCCGGCAGGCAGAGCAAAGCCACTAACACAACGGAGATAGTCCACTTTTGCCAAGTGTTCTGGGCGCGGCCCATGACAGGTTGAGAAAGGCACATCCTTTCAATGCGACGTTAGGTGAAACTCTCAGGCTACGACAATAACTTGGCCACCGCGCTGCATATTGGTGGAACCAGGAATCATTAATGCATCGATAAGCCACCATAATCCTAGTCCTTGTAAACTAATCAAAGCGAGAATAAAGACCCCCACTCCTCTACCCATGTATAGGTGATGAACACCAAACATGCCGACGAAGAACCACAGTAGGTAAGAGACTAGCACACTCTTGCCATTATCTGGCATTGCAATCGATGTTGCCATCGGCACTCCCATTGGCATTCCACCCATTGGTGCGGCTACTGGCGCTGCCACACCAGGTGCTGCCATTGCTGGAGCGGCCATTGCTGGAGCGGCCATTGCTGGAGCAGCCATAGCGGGTGCTGCAACAGGAGCAGCCATTGCTTGCATCGGCGGAGCAGCGGCAGGGGCAGCCATCGGTGCAAGCGGTTCGACGGTATTGGTCATGGCTTGGGCCGTGGTCTCCAATTCATTTGGTTGGAGGATAAAATCCTGATTTGCATCGAAATGGCGGGCGGTATCGGCCAATGCTCCGGCATCGACACCATGAGTATCTGCGACCTGTGCTACTACCTGTTGGTTGACTTCGAATGCACCCATCGGTGCAACCGCTGGCGCAGTTGCCGTAAAACCAGGGAAATGTTGCTGGGTAAATTGTTGTGCTTGGTCCGGGGTATAACCTTGAGTTATCAAGCCGTCATAGTATTCTTGTCCACCTGTCATAATTGTCGCCAAGTGCAGTTATAGCAAGTGGTTGTCTTAATCCTGTTGCATGAAATCCGTGGTCTTATGACATATGTGTTCTTCCCGGGGAATGATGTCAGAGTTACGTTCACCGGTCCTCTTGGTGTTAATGCTATTTTTAAGTGCGCCTTTTGTCGGCACCATTCAACCAACACCTGCCGATGAGTTGCCTCTTCATGACGTTCAATTACTACTAGATGGTTGGACTACGGAAATCCCTATTCATGCCCCGCTCATCATCGATGAGCGCCCTTGGTGGATGTGGACTACTCTAGATGGTGACCGTAATGGAATCCACGATAGTTTGCAGACAGCGACCGGTACGGTGTGGATTGGTTTGTCCTATGACCACCAGCCGACAGAACAAGATCTCGCCCTATTGCAGAATATGGGCTATGATGTCAAGATGGTAGTTTCAGCGGTAGATGCGGTCTTGCTCGGCTCAATCGATTCATCGCAAGTTGAGGAATTGAGTAATCTAGATGGCGTTGTGATGGTCGAGAGATATGGTAATGTTGTATTTTATGGCGATATTCAGACAATGGCAGTCAAGGCTCGCAGTTCTTCTAATTACACAGATTCGGCTTGGCAACTAGGTGTATCTGGCCAGGGTGTGAACATTGCACTGACCGATACCGGAGTCGACGACGAGCATCCTGGATTGGTAGGCAAGTTCGTAGCGGGATATGATGCGGTTTGTTTCGTCCACAGCGACCCACTATGCATCGCTTCAGGTGGCCGTCAGAGTGATGGTTCTTTCAATCCTGATGATGGTAATCAACATGGAACCGCGTGCATGGGCATGGCCTCTGCTACCGGCTTGGAAGCCGATGGCTCGCAATCCGAATATTATGGCAGCGCGCCAAATGCCAGTTTGATCGATGTTAGAATCGGCACCGATATCGGTGCTGGACCGTTTGAGAATTATTTGATCGAACAGGAATTCTACGAGTCAGCGATGAATGGTATTCAATGGATTATCGACAATAAGGACACAGAATGGTCAGGTGCTAGCGAAGAGAATTACGGCATCGATATCATTTCACTTTCATGGGGAATCACCAGTCACGAAAACGGTGGAAGCGATGGTGAGGATATGCATTCACGCATCCTCAGCGCGGCAACCGAAGCCGGGGTGACCGTCAGTGTTGCTGCGGGCAATGATGGCGACGATAATGATGGACTATCCGGAATGGGCTCTTCCTCGCTCTCGATTACAGTTGGTGCTACCGATGATAACAACACCGTAAATCGTAGTGATGATATCATCGCTGGATATTCTTCAAGAGGGCCACGTCGTGATAATGGCGATGGAAATCCAGTCAACGAACTCAAGCCAGAAATTTCAGCGCCTGGTAGTAATATCGTCCAAGCCGAGGGTTGTGTTACCTCGGGTTTGTGTAGTAATTTAATCAACGATGCAAGTGGCAATACCTACACCGGTCGCGGTTCGGGAACCTCTTATGCCACGCCTTCGGTAAGTGGAGTGATAGCTTTGGTAATTGAAGCCAATCCCAATCTCGACCCGATGGCAATCAAAGAGATACTCAAGCAGACCGCTGAGAGAAGAGGTCAGCCAAGCGCACCCGAAGTCGACCCTTATTGGAACCGCTACTTCGGCTATGGCATGATAGATGCAAGAGCCGCAGTCGAACTCGCTCTCCATCTCGCCCAGACCAACCAAAGCGAAACCATCGATTGGACCTTGCAGAACCATTTGCTCAACAGCACTACCGCCAATGGAATAACCATCATCACCGGACATGCATGGACTCAATCGGCCGAGATCGATCGTGTTGAATTCAGAATCGGTGATGGCGAATGGACCGAAGCGACCTATGAGGAGACTCAAATGGAACTTGGGCCACTGACTCCCTTCAACTGGACCATCGCTCTCGATGCGGCAAAGATGCCAGCCGGTGAGAATACTGTGGAGATTAGAGTGGTCAGCGGAGAATCTCATTCACTGCCGGTAATAGTGACGGTAATCGGCAGTGCTATCAGCGATGGGATGAGTGCTGATTTAACCATGGTAATCGCGATTGGCGGCCTGATTATTCTTTTGATAGCAACCGCTGGTTTCGTAACTATCAGGTCTCGAGTTGACCTATTATCAGAAGACATGGTCATCGAGGCCGAGATAATCGAGGCCGAACCAGACGTCGATTATTCTTCGCTAACGGTCCCGCAACTCAAGGAAGTCCTCAGCGAACGCGGCTTGCCAATAACCGGCAAGAAAGCCGGCTTGATCGAGCGACTAGAATCAAACGGATGATGTAGCACGATTGTCGCTAAATGACCAATCGACGAATTCACCTTCGTGTTCGATGGCAGCGAATAACCATAATTCATCGGCCATCGAATCGGGCCCATTATTTTGACCATCAAGTCATTGCTGGCGAGGTATTTTAGTGGTACAGCCACCCCCATCAACAATATCGTCGAACATCCTTCGATATATCCTACCATCGTCGTCCTAATCATATCGCCAGCGCCTTGCCACTACTTCATCAACCCCTCGGACGATTGCGCGGGCGGAATGCCGAGCGCTTCATCTCACCAAGGATTTCTTTAGTGAATTTCAATCCTCCTTTGAACGCAAGCCATGGATGACGAATGTACCAGAGGGGGTTTTTCATACCCCGTAGTGGATAGCGCAATTGTGCAATGATGCCCTCAGGCATGTATTCATCGATACCATATTTTTGCGGCCGTCGATTCTTAGGCATGAAGTAGGTGCCGAAGATCAAATCCCAAATCGGCAAGAAGGTCGAGTAATTGCTATTGCGAGCATCGGCTTCATTGGTGTGATGCCAATGATGGAATTCAGGGGTGATAACCAACTTGTGCAAGGGCTTCATCTTCCAATTGACATTAGCATGTAGGAAAAGCCCTAAGAAAATTTGCAGGATTGCCAGAAACCCAGTCAGTTCGGGGTCAAAGCCAGCGACGACCAAGAATACGAAAGCCGGAGCGGCGAGGGTACCATCAAAAGGATGGCCGCGAAAGCCGCTAGCCCAATCGAGATGTTCGGTCGAATGATGCACTGCATGAAATTTCCATAAACAGGGGATCTCGTGATAAAAACGATGGGTCCAATAGACGGTTATGTCGAATAGCAGGACTGCGACTATCGGTAGATAGTCGGGGGGGATCTCTGCGACCAGAGGGCGAATCAACAAGCCAGGAATCCAAGCCAAACTGATGATTGCGACAACGATAGCCACCACTCCTGCTGCAACCCCCATCAAAGGTGAGGCGATAGCATAACCCATGTCGGTGCCCAGTCTTGGACGACGTACTTTCTGTCCCTTGTGGCGCGGAAACATCTTCTCAAATGGCACTACGATTACAAAGAGGATCACCAATGCTGCTAGACCTTCCTGTGAGAAGTACCCTCCAGCAACAATTAAGGTAACCGCCATCAATCTTAGAATCCAAGTTTGCATTTTGCTGCGCTCGGGCGGAGGCAGTAAATCCAAGGCTGGGCTATGTATTTCCCTCTCTGAAGCTGAAATCTCCTCACTTGGAGGTTGTAACGGTGACTCCATCGCGCTCAAATCCATAGTGAGCGACCGCAACCGCTGACATTTCAATCTGTTTCGTCCAAGTACGTATCAAGACCGGTTGTCGTGATAGACATGTGTGGTTTCACTTTCTTTGGTACCATCACGGTCATAATCCCAACTTTCGGCAATCATAACAACAGCGTGGGTTTCTTGTTTATTAGAATCGTTCCAAGTTTCATATACGACTAGCGTGGTATTTTCATATTGGGCAATTCCAGATGTTGAAATATTGCCTTTTGACAAGACTAGATGGTAATAATATTCGTGCTCGACATCACCAGCGGTTGTGGTATTGCGTGAATGTAAGGTGATTTTGGTGACATGATACTCGATATTGCCATCGGCATCATCATCGGATTTTGCCACTTCTGTTGTCAGATATACCTCACGTTCGGCATTGCCATCACCGTTGAAATCAATTGCATTCCAGATCGCACCATGAGCCCATTCGGTATCCCAGGTACCATCGCTATTATTATCCCAATGAGCGGTGATTAGAATCACAGCGTGGACGATGTTGATATTGCCATCACTGGTCACATCCCATGCTTCGATTATCCAAATCGCAACGACTTCAGAACCCCAACCATTTGCGTGTTCATCCGCTTTGAGCACATGGATTCTCAGGCCGAAATAATGGTCGACATTACCGTCGCTATTGAAATCTTTTGCTTCTACTCCTGCCGCCGATTCGTTGTAATAATCCCACGATCCATCATCGTCGTCATCGGTTGCTTCGGTAGCATGAGCTAGCGCCCATCGATGTTCAGGATTATCATCCGCATCGATATCTTTGTACGATGAAGCGACGAAATAACGGGTGAAAGACTCGGCATTTCCATCTCCATCAGCATCAACCTCATGTTCATATCCTTGAGCCAGCATCATTTCATCCGCATCGCCATCACTATCGAAGTCGACGATTCGCACCCCCAGCCATGCTGAAGAGCGAGAATCGGTGATACCATCGGAATTATTGTCGAATTTCTCCTCGCCGAACTGAACCGCTCTCAGGTCATCGATCGCGCCGTCTTGGTCGTGGTCGATGACGTGGTAGATTTGGCCCCAATGAGCTTGATGATTCTTATTACCATCACCGTCAAGGTCGTTTTCAACAGCATTCATCAAGACCAGTATTCCCTCATCGGGGGTACCATCATCATTGGCATCAGTCACTGCTAAAATACCATAGACAATCCATGAGGCTTCGCTGATACCGTCCCCAGTCAGGTCGATTTCACGGATGTGGGCAACAACGACCATCGCTCTCTCATTGTTACCATCCTCGTCATGATCTTCTACCGCCGCTCCAAGAATCCATGTATTCTTATCATGCATGGTGCCATTAATCCAAACTACAGAAATCACGTGTAGCGCTTCGACGACCTCTGGAGTGCCACTGGAATCGGCATCGGTGTAGTTTAGGGCTTCGACCTCGGTGAAGGTTAAATCGTCAGTTCCGTCTGAATCTCGGTCGGCAGTGCAATATTTTACTCGATAGAAAACCGCTCTTTCAGGCTCACCATCTCCATCTGCGTCTATCCAGAACAGTGCGGCAGAACGGTAGCAATTCGATTCATCAGTGCCATCTTCGTCAAGGTCTGCGGAGAAGGTCTCGTTGTGCCAAATAACGTTGATACCATCCAACTCATTTTCGTAATGCTCAACCTCTAGTGCTGGGTCGTCTTTGGCATCTTCTATTGGGTCTTCTTCGTCACTGAATAGGTCCGTCATCACATCTTCTGCACCAGCGATGTTGTTATTTTCCCAATCATTGGCCCCTTCATTCTCGTAAATATGCGCTTCGTAATCGGTCAGAGTGTCCTCGCTTCTCGCGCCACCAGAGGTGTCATCAGATTCAGCGATATCCTTTACATGATCTTCATCCTTGGTCTGCCAAGAGTCGAGATTGCCTTCGTCGTGGTCGGCTTCACCATCACCATCGGTATCGAAATCGTTTTGCCAATCATAACCCTCCTCGTCTTTGGCATCTTCGGCTTCATCGAGGGTTCCGTCACCATTGGCATCGACCTCGTTTTCAATGGCGTCGTCTTCGGGAATTTGTTGTTTAAACCATTGGTAGATTTGGGAATCTTCGATATCGGCAATCACCTCGACCGCGATTTCCTCCTCTACTTGATTGCCTTTTTCATCGATAGCGGTAATGGTGATCAAGTAATCGCCGGCGGTATCGTATGAATGAGTCATCGGACTGGATGCAGTGCCGAACGAGCCGTCACCCCAGTCATAGGTGACGACAATATAATCGCCATCGGAATCAAAGGTGGTATAACTTACGATTACATCCTCGTCGACCATCACCGTAAGCATACCATCGGTTATTGGGTGAACGGTAATCGAAAGAGAGGGTGGAATATTCTCCATCACAGTAATCTCTTTAGTGGTGGAAGTGGATTCTCCCAAAGGGTCGCTAACGGTTGCGGTGAATGTATAATCTCCAGATTGGCTAAAGGTATAATTTCCTGATAATTCCTGCGAATTGGTACTATCGGGGAAGATAACCGAATGGGTAAGTTCGTCGCCATCGATATCATCGATAATAATCGACCATGCAACCGGCTCATTGACGTCAGCGATGTCAGGCAATTCAAGGACGATACTTGGAGCGTGATTGATATGAGGAATTTCGATTGCAAGTGAGTGGCTCAGAGTTTTTGCGTTAGAATCGGTCACTTCGACTTTTAGCGTGTGGTCACCGCTTTCCACACCGGTTAGAATCAGTTGATCCATATCCTCTCCTGTGATAACCTCACCATCGAGATGCCAGACATAGGTGAGAGACTCCTCATCTGAATCGATAACCGCTTTGTAGACGATTTCACTACCATCTGCTGCAGAGTCGATTGGGCCAAGGGCAATTACTTCCTGACTTTGAGTATCCGAAACCACTTCGGAAATTGTCAAATATATCTCGCATTTGCCACTAGAAGGACAAATCGTATCATCAACTTGGGAAATCAGCAAACCTTCATCGCTTTCCCAGAGGCTATCATCCCCTTGATTTTGCAGAGTTGCTACGATACATTTGGCATCAGCATTAGCGCCATCAGCATAGCAGTTCATCGGAGCATCATCACCGATGCTGATGGTGACTGCGATATCTGACCACTTGAGCGAATCACCAACATCCATTCGTAATTCCACTAATTCACCATCACCTTGAGGTGCTTTAGCACTCCATAATTGTAGGGTAGGACTCACCTCAGTTGTATCGGTAATATTCGTGCTATCATCATCTTTTACCTCACTATCATCGAGGGGGGTTTCTTTGATCATATCACCTTGATCTACGCAGCCAGAAAGTGCGCTTAACATCATTATTACAGCCATTAGTAGGCTTTTTGTATCCAAATAATCATCTCCATTTTCACGACCTTCGCCATAGAAGGCAGTATCATTGGCCAAGTGGTGATTTAATGCGCTTAATTAAATGAACCCTGATTTGTCAGGTCGTCTAAATACCACGATACGGTTGGTATTGGTGCCTTTTCTTTGGTTGGAAACCCCCCAGGTATTGGCGGTTTTGGTAAAGTTTTGAGCGTTGATTACCACCACTATTGGCTCCAGCCCTGCCTTGACACCAGCCGGTATGACCAGCTCCTCCAACAGCACCTTTCCCCCTCTGACCTCACCGACTTCAAAAGCGATGAAACCCCCGGGCTTTACCACGCGATTGAGGTCGGCCAACACTTTGGTGACCATCTCTTGCCATTGCTCTAGTCCCTTGATCTGCGAGATAGCGATATCAGCTGAATCGAGCCCTAAGAACCAGCAGCGTAACCAGTTGTCACCTTGGTAGTCGATAACATCGAGGAATGGTGGCGAGGTGACGACCAAATCGACCGATGCATCCGCTAGAGCTGAGTTCGCTGCATCGGTGCACGAAAGAATCGGATTTTGCGATAAGGCTTGGCCGTTCCAATCCTTGAGCAGGGATTTGCTTTTGGCGAGAATACGAGGTACGATGTCTTTTCGTGGAGGAATCTGTTGGCGTTTGGCATTGATTTTTCTTTGCGATTCAACTGAAACCGCCTGATTTGGTGGCATGGTATAGACTGAAAAGAAGCCACTGGAATGGCCGGTCAAACGATTGATTGCAACCATTTGAATCCAGCGGTCGACCGCATCGATATCGCCTTGACAATACTCTTTGAGAGCGATTATTTGACATAGGGTTTCAGGGTGGAAAAAGGTCAGCAAATCCTCATTCGATTCTTCATTGATGCTGAGGTCGAGTTCACCAAGTCGGTTTTCGATATCTGCTAGAGTAGGCGGGTCAAAGCGCGGTTCTAATAAGACCTTACTCAGGGGGTTGATGTCATTTCCCAGTGGTTTTCTTTCGAGTAATGCCGCTTCTAAGAGGGTGGTCCCTCGGCCCATAAAGGGGTCGTAAACCGAATCTCCTCTAGCGGATAACCTCTCGATGAAAAAGCGCGGTAATTGTGGCTTATAGCAGGCTCGATAGGAGATTTCATGCAAGCTGTGGGCTTTGCGCTGGGCACTGGTCCAAAACTCATTGCTGATCTTAGGAATAGTTCCCGAATCACTACCATAAGTCCAGTGAATCTCTTCGAGTAGAGATTCGCCCCAGCGGTTGAAGGCAGTGACTTTAGCGATGAAATCAGAAGCCTCCATGGCTAGAGGTCATAGTCGGCGGTACAAGAACTTCGACTATGATAATTGCCGCAGGATGATATATCCGAGAGTCATGTACGAAGTTGGTGAGAGAGATGGTGAAGTCACTTTATTGGCGTTTTATCCTCGCCGCCAAGGCCCGTAAATCGAGGCGTTTGCGCAAACGCCTCGGTCACAATATCAGGGCGATTATCACCGAATCAGAAAATGGAATTTTCGCAGTCGACCCCGAGGATTTGGAGGTTGGTGAAAAGTTACGCAAAGGTGGTTTTGGTCTGGACGAAATCGAGCGCCTCGACAAATATCTAGACGCGCAGTCCAAGGTATTGATAGTAGGGTCCCACATCGGGTCATTGGCTATTCCTTTGGCGAATATGTGTGCTGAATTGGTGGCGATTGAAGCCAATCCCGATACCTTTGAATTACTGGAGTTTAATATTTTATTGAATGGTTGCAATAATATCAAGGCCCATAATATAGCGGCGAGCGATAAGCGTGAGCAACTGAAATTTCTCAAAAGTCGAGTCAATTCAGGTGGTAGTAAACGCGCGCCGAAGAATCGTAATTTTATGTATGATTTCGACAAACCTGAGGAGATTGAGGTCGAGGCCTATTCCTTGGATGAACACCTTGGGGTGCACCCCTATGATCTGATTATCATGGATATCGAGGGCTCGGAGTATTTTGCCCTCAAAGGCATGGCCAAAACCCTCGTTCAAAGCAAGGTTTTGGTGGTCGAATTTTTGCCTCATCATCTACGTGATGTCGCAGGGATTACGGTCGAGGAATTCCTTTCGGTAATCCCTGATGTATACGCTAAAATGACCATTCCTTCACAGCAGCGTGCAATCGAGAAATCATCCTTTGAAAGCGAACTAAAGGCTATGTTCGCGGCTGGAAAGGGCGACGACGGTTTGATTTTCGAAAGAGATTGATCAGGCGTTTGCCCTTTTCCACTCACCGACGGTCATGCCTTCAGCATTAGCCATCTTGCGTTCTTGCGCGGCTTCCCATGCTGAAACCCCTTGTAATTCACTTAGGTAATCGAGGTGTCCTGGTCTGGTAACCACCATCACATCGTCAGCGGTGAATTGTGAGGGTGAGGTATAACCACAGGATTTGGTCAAGGTCATCACCTCGTGCTGTAAGGCTTGGGCATACATAGAAACCCGCTCGCTTGCGCCTTCGATATCGATGGCGCGTTGGCGCTTGGGATCTTGGGTCGTGATTCCGGTCGGGCAATGATTGGAGTGGCAATCCAAGGCTTGGATGCAACCGAGTGCAAGCATGAAACCACGGGCGATGTAGACCGCATCGGCGCCCAAAGACATCGCCACAACCACATCTATCGGCGTAGCTATCTGCCCGGCACAGAATAGTGTAACCCTATTACGAACCCCATATTCCTTCAAGGCGATATCGACCACGGCAATCGCTTGTTTTACCGGTAGACCAGCATGACTGGCCAGCACCAACGGTGCTGCACCGGTGCCGCCTTCAGAACCGTCGACGGCGATATAATCGGGTCCACGACCAGGCTCAGCAGCCATTTTTTTGGCGATTGCTTCGATTTCATCGGTATGACCGACGACCAATTTGATGCCGACCGGCATGTCACAGATCTTGCGTACCCGGTCTAAGAAATCAAATAATTCGTCGACGTTTGAAATTTCGATATGACGGCGTGGCGATAATACATCTTGACCCATAGGAACATTGCGGATTGCGGCGATCTCAGCAGTGATTTTTTCCTTGAGTAACATGCCGCCTTTTCCTGGCTTTGCACCTTGGGCTAGTTTTACTTCGATCATCTTTACATCAGGGTGGGATGCGAGTTCTTTGAGCAGATTATCATCCAGTGAGGAATCATCTTTACGTACACCGAATTTAGCAGTGCCCATTTGGAAGATTATCCCCCCGCCGTTCCGGTGATAGGGAGAAAACCCCCCCTCCCCGGTATTGTGGAGAATACCTGCTTTCCTCGCCCCGATATTCAGTGCCGAAATCGCTCTCGCTGAGAGCGAACCAAAAGACATGGCAGAGATATTCACGAAGTGATCCATCACCACCGGACTTGTGATTCCGGTATGCTTGCCGATAACCAATTGGTAGTGCCCTTCTTCGTCGGTATTCTTGTCGGTGGCTGACCGATCGGTGAAGGTCGAAGGCAATACGTGATATGAACCGACAGCATCGAAATCGACCTGACTGCCAAAGCCGATATTATTGGATTCGCCAGCCGCGGTTTTGTAGACCCAATTCCGAGTCACACGGTTGAACGGTTTTTCGTCGAGGTCAGCAATAAACCAGTATTGGCGAAATAATGGCCCTACTTCTACTGCTATCTTTCGGCCCCAATAGAGAACAGGAAAGGTTCTTTGAATCGGATTATCAACTTGGGTAATATCGTGTATGAAGAGCACAGTGATACCACAGCCGATGGCGATTGGCATTATTACTGGAATGCTAAGGACGGTTTCGATTCCAAATTGTGAAGCAAATAGCGGTAGACCGTACCAAGAGATTATCGCAGTGCTTGCCAACCATGCTGCCCACCAAGCCCAGCGCTTTGAATTCAACTTTGCCATGGCTGGGCCATCAATGACCTTGCATTTCAATCATCGCATGATTGCTGGCGTAGGGATTCCAAGGCTACTGCCGAAAGGGCGACCTGAAGATTGTACGAAGGTACGAAGCCCTTCATCGGTAATCTAACCACTTCATCAGCAGCCTCGAACATCTCTTTTGAGACCCCGTCACGCTCAGCTCCAACCACCATTACCAAATCACCGGTCAAGTCGACATCCCACGGTGCGACTTGACCACAATCCTCGATTACCACGATTTTCAACTCATGCTCTTTGAAGGCTGCAAGTGCCTCTTCAGCCGAAGCCCAGATTACGGGGATGAAGCGATCAGCGCGCATACTAGCACGAGTGGCTGTGCGCCGTAGATCATTGGTTTGGGGAGTGGTAATCACAACCGCATTGGCCCCACTGACCTCAGCAGTGCGTACACAAAAGCCGATATTGGTCGCATATTCGACTTGGTCAAGCAACCAGATGGCTCCGCCACCTGTACATACCTGATCTAGAGTCGCATTTGGATTTCGGCCGACCAAGGCCATGACCTCATGTTCACCATC
>Ga0066376_10002781_pt1 | contig 16089 bp, 9 predicted proteins | sample Knorr_S15_td_Bot_FD_77009 | JGI IMG/M metagenome (GOLD analysis project Ga0066376, IMG submission 77009) | Marine microbial communities from Southern Atlantic Ocean transect - Knorr_S15_td_Bottom_ad_5009_LV_A | ecosystem: Environmental > Aquatic > Marine > Oceanic | place: Southern Atlantic... | reverse complement strand
ATTTAACGCAAAGACCCAAAACCTGGAACAGGGTATGCCTATTCCAGTGAAAATTACGGTCTATGCTGATAAGACGTTCACGTTTGAGCAAAAATCAGCACCGGCGAGCTACTATATTAAGAAAGCAGCGCGTTTGGAGAAAGGTTCTGAAACCCCCGGTCTCGAACCCGTTGGATCCGTTTCGATGGCTCAATTGCGCGAAATCGCAGAGCATAAAAAAGAAGATTTAAACGCCAATGATGTCGACGCCGCTTGCAAAATTTTAGCAGGCTCCGCGCGTTCGATGGGCATCACCGTGGTGGGTCATTAAAATGGCTAATCGCGGAAAACGTCTAAACAGCGCTTATGAATCTTTTGACAAGTTGGCTGATCATGCGGTTGGCGATGCGGTCAAAATCATTCTTGATGCAAAGAAAACCAAATTCGACGAAACCGTCGAAGTCGCCATCAACTTAGGTGTTGATCCACGTCATGCAGATCAAATGGTTCGTGGTGTGGTTTCCCTGCCAAACGGTACAGGCAAATCTGTGACGGTTGCGGTCTTTGCTAAAGAAGATAAGGCCGAGGAAGCAAAAGCAGCTGGTGCAGAATTTGTTGGTGCCGAAGATTTAGCCGAGCAAATTCAAAAAGGTGAAATTGAGTTTGATCGCTGTATTGCAACGCCGGACATGATGGCAGTTGTCGGACGGCTCGGTAAAATATTGGGACCCAAAGGTCTGATGCCAAACCCGAAACTCGGCACGGTTACGCCAAATGTTGCTGATGCAGTTAAATCTGTCAAAGGCGGCGAAATAGAATTTAGAGTCGAAAAAGCCGGCATCATTCATGCCGGTGTCGGCAAAACAAGTTTCTCTCACGAAGCTCTGGTTGAAAATGTGAACGCGTTTGTGGGCGCTATTGTTGCAGCGAAACCCACTGGTTCCAAAGGAACTTATGTAAAACGTGTGACATTGACGTCGACCATGGGACCTGGTGTGAGATTGGATACATCAAATCTGTCTGGCTAAGGCCGATCAGATTAAATAGGAATTTCTGTTGTCTGTTTTGGCAGCAGATTAGGAGAGGTCGAAAATATTTTAGGCTTTTCTGACCTGTCCGAGACTGCAGGTGTTGTCGAATTTGGCGACATAATAATTAAGTAGCCTGCATAGACGGTGATGAGACATTTTTCCGATCAAATATTGATCGAGGATGGCTCGAACTGACGACTTGGATAGGGCGAACCGGTTTTTGAGAAGTGTTCTCAAAAACTAAACGCTAACCGCATGAGGCGGAGGGGAAACTCTTCAATTTATGCAAACACGGAGACGATTCGTGGACCGTAAAGCTAAAGAAGAGCAGGTTGCCTCGCTTAAGCAAACGTTCGAAGATTCGGAAATGGTCGTTGTTACTCATTATATTGGGATGACAATGCCGGAAATGACCGATCTTCGTAGACGTATGCGTGAAGCAGGTGCCAATTTTAAGGTCACTAAAAATCGCCTTACGCGTCTCGCCCTGCAAGATACTGATTTTGAATCCTTAACCGACTTGATGACGGGTCCAACCGCTCTCGCTTATTCCACCGATCCGGTGGCAGCAGCGAAAACGGCCGTCAACTATTCTAAGGATAATGACAAATTAGTGATCTTGGGAGGTGTCTTCAACGGGCAACCGCTGGATGTGGATGCTGTCAAAAACTTAGCCAAACTGCCGTCCTTGGACGAGCTGCGTGGCAAGCTTGTTGGCATGATTCAAACCCCAGCAACCCGCATCGCCGGCGTGCTTCAAGCACCTGGCGCGCAGGTAGCTCGTGTGATTGCCGCCTACGGAGCGAAAGGCGAAGAGGCTGCTTAGCGGCTAACGTTTTAAACAGTTTGAGCCAAAAGGAGAATATATTATGGCTGACATAGAAAAAATTGCTGAAGATTTATCAGCTTTGACCGTTATTGAAGCGGCTGAGTTGAGCACTTTACTTGAAGAAAAATGGGGCGTTTCTGCTGCTGCACCTGTTGCAGTCGCTGCTGACCCTGCTGATGATGCAGGCGAAGATGCAAGCGCTGAGAAAGATACGTTTGAAGTCGTTCTGGCTTCTTTTGGTGAGAAAAAGATCAACGTGATTAAAGAAGTTCGTGCAATCACGGGTCTTGGCTTGAAAGAAGCTAAAGACATGGTCGAAGCGGCACCAACGACTGTCAAAGAAGACGCTACTAAAGAAGAAGCTGACGAAATTAAAGCTAAGCTTGAAGGAGCTGGCGCTACTGTCGAGCTTAAATAGGGTTTATCTGCTGACACTTTTATAAGTGGCGGCAGCGTTATCCGCGATGTTGGGCGGTTTGGTCACGAGATCGAACCGTCCGGTATCGACTAAAAGAATACCACATCCGCACGGATGGGTCCGCCGAGACCGAGATAGTGGATGTGCAGTTCCGGTACGATTTACTCAATAACAGGGTAAATGTGCCTTTTCGCTTTTCTTCTGGGTTGTCCAGTGGAGGCGGTGTCCGGTTCTTCGCCCAATGCGGCGATTGGAAGAAGTTCGGGACGTAGTGAGTTATAGCTACGAGGAGCTGCAATGACTGATCGTTCATTTACTGGTCGTAAACGTATACGTAAATCCTATGGTCGTCTTCCCACGGTTACACCAATGCCGAACCTTATCGAGGTTCAGAAAAATTCCTATGAGAGTTTCCTGCAACGCGATATCCCGAAAGATGATCGCACAGATACAGGTCTCCAAGAAGTCTTCAAATCGGTCTTTCCTATTAAAGATTTCTCAGAGCGAGGAACTCTTGAATTCGTAGATTACGAATTCGAAGATCCTAAATATGACGTTGAGGAATGTCAGCAACGGGGCATGACATATGCTGCGCCGTTGAAAGTGACCCTCCGTCTGGTTGTTTGGGATATCGATGAAGATACCGACGCTCGTTCTGTTCGCGACATTAAAGAACAAGTCGTTTATATGGGCGAAATGCCATTGATGACCAACAATGGCACATTCGTTGTCAACGGCACAGAGCGGGTGATTGTATCTCAAATGCACCGTTCTCCTGGCGTGTTCTTCGATCACGATAAAGGTAAGACGCATTCTTCAGGTAAGTTCCTGTTTGCAGCTCGCGTTATTCCCTATCGTGGTTCCTGGCTCGATTTTGAATTTGATGCCAAAGATCTCGTTTATGTCCGTATCGATCGCCGCCGCAAATTGCCGGTAACGACCATGTTGCTGGGCCTCGATAATGCTGCGACGGCTGCAAAGCGTGCAAAGCTTGCTGCTCTAGGTAAATCACTTGATCCGCTTGAAGCTGAGGGCATGTCACCTGAAGAAGTTCTCAAGTATTTCTATGACACAACCAATTATGTTCGTAATAAAAAAGGTTGGCAGATTCCTCTCGATGGTGATTCATTGCGTGGATTGAAACTTGATTACGATTTGCTAAACGGTAAATCTGGCCGGGTTGCAGTTGAAGCTGGGACAAAACTAACGCCGCGTGTTCTACGTGATCTTGAGAAAAAAGGGATCACCGAATACATCGCGCCGCATGCGGAAATTATTGGCCGCTTCGCTTCTGAAGACATCGTAAATACCAAAACAGGTCTGGTATATCTTGAAGCCGGCGATGAAATCACCGAAGAAATCCTGGAAGAGCTGGACGAAGCAAAGATTGCTGAAATTCCTACTCTTGCAATCGATCATGTCAATGTGGGCCCTTATATTCGGAACACTTTGGCAGCTGATAAGAACTCAAACCGTGAAGAAGCGCTGATCGATATTTATCGCGTCATGCGTCCGGGTGAGCCGCCGATCATTGAAACGGCTGACACTCTGTTCCAAGGCTTGTTCTTTGATTCTGATCGTTACGACCTATCTGCTGTGGGCCGGGTTAAAATGAACTCCCGCCTTGAGCAGGAAACTGACGACACTGTTCGCGTATTGCGCCGGGAAGACATCATGGAAGTTGTCAGAATCTTGGTCGATCTGAAAAACGGTAAGGGCGACATCGATGATATTGATCACCTCGGCAACCGCCGCGTTCGCTCGGTCGGAGAGTTGATGGAAAATCAATATCGTATTGGCCTGTTACGGATGGAACGTGCCATACGTGAACGTATGAGCTCGGTCGATATTGATACCGTTATGCCGCACGATCTGATCAATGCGAAACCAGCCGTGGCTGCGGTTCGTGAATTCTTTGGTTCTTCTCAGTTGAGCCAATTTATGGATCAAACCAATCCGCTTTCAGAAATTACGCATAAGCGTCGTCTCTCAGCTTTGGGACCAGGTGGTCTGACCCGAGAGCGAGCCGGCTTCGAAGTGCGGGACGTGCATCCGACCCACTATGGTCGAATTTGCCCGATTGAAACGCCGGAAGGTCCAAATATTGGTTTGATCAACAGTCTCGCAACTTATGCTCGCGTCAATCAATACGGCTTTATTGAAAGCCCGTATCGAAAAGTGAGCAAGGGCAAAGTATCAAGCGATGTGGTTTATCTCTCTGCCATGGATGAAGGTCGCTATGCCATCGCCCAGGCCAATGAAGCCATCGATAAAGCTGGCAAATTTGAACATGATCTTATTACCTGCCGCCAAGCGGGTGATGTGCTCATGGTGCCGTCCGAAGAAGTTGATTTTATTGACGTTTCACCGAAACAGATTGTGTCTGTTGCTGCGGCTTTGATCCCCTTCCTTGAAAACGATGATGCCAACCGTGCATTGATGGGCTCTAACATGCAACGCCAGGCCGTGCCGTTGATCCGTGCTGAGGCGCCGCTCGTTGGTACCGGTATGGAAGAAACAGTTGCGCGCGACTCTGGTGCAACGATCATCGTCAAACGGGCGGGTACAATCGATCAGATCGATGGTACGCGTATCGTTATTCATACTGATGAAGATGCCAGCAATAAATCTGCGCCAGGTGTTGATATCTACACATTGCAGAAATTCCAGCGTTCGAACCAAAATACCTGCATCAACCAGCGTCCGCTGGTAAAAGTGGGTGATCGGGTCGTGCCTGGTGATATCATCGCTGATGGTCCGTCTACGGAAATTGGTGAGTTGGCTTTGGGGCGTAACGTTCTCGTCGCCTTCATGCCATGGAATGGATACAACTTCGAAGATTCAATTCTGATCTCTGAACGTATTGTTCGTGAAGACGTCTTTACTTCCATCCACATCGAAGAGTTCGAAGTGATGGCTCGGGATACCAAGCTTGGTCAGGAAGAGATCACGCGAGATATTCCAAACGTCGGTGAAGAAGCGCTCAAAAATATGGATGAAGCTGGCATTGTTTATATCGGTGCCGAAGTTCATCCGAACGATATCTTGGTTGGTAAAGTGACGCCGAAAGGTGAATCGCCAATGACGCCGGAAGAAAAACTCTTGCGGGCGATCTTTGGTGAGAAAGCTTCTGATGTTCGTGATACTTCCTTGCGTTTGCCACCAGGTGTTGCGGGTACGGTCGTTGAAGTTCGTGTCTTCTCACGCCGCGGCGTGGATAAAGATGAACGTGCGCTTGCAATTGAGCGTGCAGAAATCGAACGCCTCGCTAAAGATAGAGACGATGAGATTGCGATTTTGGAACGCAGCTTCCATGCGCGCATTCGCGAACGTCTTTTGAACAAGAAAATTGTCAGTGGCCCGAAAGGCTTAACTGTCGGTATGAAAGTCACTGAAGAAGTTCTTGAAAAGCTCACTGCTGGCCAAATGCTCCAGATCGTTGTCTCGGTTGACAAGGCGATGGGCGAAATTGAAGGCCTGAAAAAACAACTCGAAGAAGGTGTTGGAGAATTCCAAAGCCGCTTTGAGGACAAGGTTGATAAGCTTGAGCGTGGTGATGAGCTGCCTCCTGGCGTTATGAAGCTGGTTAAAGTCTTCGTTGCTATGAAACGTAAGTTGCAGCCTGGCGATAAGATGGCTGGCCGTCACGGTAACAAAGGTGTCATCTCTCGTATCATGCCGGTCGAAGACATGCCTGCGTTGGAAGATGGTACGGCTGTTGATATCGTGCTGAACCCATTGGGTGTGCCTTCACGTATGAATGTGGGTCAAATTCTTGAAACCCATCTAGGTTGGGCTTGTGCAGGTCTTGGCCGCCAAGTCGGAGATGCGCTTGAAGCCATGAACCATGGTGAAGGCACAATGAAAGAACTTCGCGATACGCTCAAATTTGCCTATGGCGACGATACCTACAAAGCTGACATTGCAGATATGGAAGATGACGCTATCATCGAACTTTCGGAAAATGTCACAAATGGTGTGCCGATTGCGACGCCAGTATTTGATGGTGCGAATGAGGCGGATATCAACGAGGCACTTGAAAAAGCTGGAGTTGCTACCTCCGGTCAGGTGACGCTGTTTGATGGTCGAACCGGTGAGAATTTTGATCGCGAAGTGACGGTTGGATATATCTATATCCTCAAACTGCATCACTTGGTCGATGATAAAATCCATGCCCGTTCAATTGGACCATACAGTCTTGTTACCCAGCAACCGCTGGGTGGTAAGGCGCAATTCGGTGGTCAGCGATTTGGTGAGATGGAAGTGTGGGCGCTTGAAGCGTATGGCGCTGCATATACATTGCAAGAAATGCTGACTGTAAAATCGGACGATGTCTCAGGTAGAACAAAAGTCTACGAAGCCGTTGTCCGGGGTGATGACTCGTTTGAAGCTGGAATTCCAGAAAGCTTCAACGTGTTGGTCAAGGAGCTGCATTCACTCGGCTTAAATGTCGAGCTGAAACAACGCAGCGTCTAAGTCACCCTCGGTAACAACGGTTTTAAAGGAGAATATCAATGAATGAGTTAATGCGGATTTTCGAACCAGCCCAGGGAACGCAACGTTTTGATCAAATCGCGATCAGCATTGCCAGCCCGGAGCGTATTCGCTCTTGGTCCTTTGGTGAAATTAAGAAGCCAGAAACCATTAACTACCGGACCTTCAAACCTGAGAGGGACGGACTTTTCTGCGCACGTATTTTTGGTCCAATCAAAGATTACGAATGTTTGTGCGGTAAATATAAACGTATGAAGTATAAAGGCATCGTTTGCGAAAAATGCGGTGTTGAAGTCACGCTTACCAAAGTGCGGCGTGACCGCATGGGCCATATTGAGTTAGCCGCACCTGCTGCACATATCTGGTTTATGAAGTCGCTGCCATCGCGTACTGGCTTGATGCTTGATATGACGCTCAAAGATTTAGAGCGCGTGCTTTATTTCGAAAACTATGTTGTCTCAGAGCCGGGGCTCACGCCGCTGCTCGAAAAGCAATTGCTGACGGAAGAAGAATATCAAGACGCGGTTGATGAGTATGGTGAAGATAGCTTCCAAGCGGGTATCGGTGCTGAAGCAATTCGCGACATGCTCAAGGAAATTGATCTTGAGGAACAGCTGGAAACATTGCGCGTTGAATTAAAAGAAACCGGCTCAGAAGCAAAACGCAAAAAATTCGTTAAGCGTCTTAAGCTGGTTGAAGCCTTCATCTCTTCTGGTGCGCGTCCTGAATGGATGATCCTCGAAGTGGTGCCGGTTATTCCGCCAGAACTTCGTCCTTTGGTGCCCTTGGATGGTGGCCGTTTTGCGACCTCCGATTTGAACGATCTTTATCGCCGAGTGATTAACCGGAACAACCGTCTGAAGCGGCTGATTGAGCTACGCGCTCCTGAAATCATCGTGCGTAACGAAAAACGCATGCTGCAGGAATCTGTTGATGCCTTGTTTGATAACGGTCGTCGTGGCCGGGCCATTACCGGTGCCAACAAACGCCCTTTGAAATCTCTTTCAGATATGCTTAAGGGTAAACAAGGTCGTTTCCGTCAAAACCTGCTTGGTAAACGTGTTGACTACTCGGGTCGTTCGGTGATCGTGGTGGGGCCGGAGCTGATGCTCCATCAATGCGGGCTGCCAAAGAAGATGGCGCTCGAACTATTTAAGCCGTTCGTCTATTCGAGGCTTGAGAGATATGCAATGGCGACAACGATTAAAGCCGCCAAGCGTATGGTCGAGAAAGAACGTCCAGAAGTTTGGGACATTCTTGAAGAAGTGATCCGTGAGCATCCGGTCATGTTGAACCGGGCACCAACGCTTCACCGTTTGGGCATCCAAGCGTTTGAGCCAGTGCTGATTGAAGGTAAAGCCATTCAGCTTCACCCATTGGTCTGTACGGCTTTCAATGCTGACTTTGATGGTGACCAAATGGCGGTTCACGTGCCGTTGTCTCTCGAAGCTCAGCTTGAAGCACGTGTGTTGATGATGTCAACGAACAACATCCTCAGCCCAGCCAATGGTAAGCCAATCATCGTTCCATCTCAGGATATCGTTCTCGGTCTTTATTACATGACCTTGCAACGCGATGGCGAGAAGGGCGAAGGCATGATTCTGGTCGATGGCGAAGAGATCGAACATGCATTGAATGAAGGTGCTGTAAGCCTACACGCCAAAATCACCACACGTTATGAAACTGTGGATGAAAATGGTGATCCGATTACCCGCCGGGTTGAATCAACGCCGGGTCGGATGCTGGTGGCTGAACTCTTGCCGCGTCATCCAAAAGTGCCATTCGAATTGGTCAACCGGTTGCTGACCAAAAAAGATGTCTCGACCGTTATTGACGAAGTGTATCGTCATTGTGGGCAGAAAGAGACGGTTATCTTTGCCGACCGAATCATGGGACTTGGTTTCCGCAACGCTTGTATTTCTGGTATCTCCTTCGGCAAAGACGATCTTGTTGTACCTGACTCCAAAGAGAAAATGGTCAGTGAGACAGAGCAGCTTGTTGAATCCTATGAGCGTCAATATCTCGACGGCCTGATCACGCAAGGTGAGAAGTACAACAAAGCGGTAGATGCTTGGTCACGTTGTACTGATCTCGTTGCTGATGCGATGATGGCTGAAATTCAGAAAATCGAACCCGGTAAACCAGTGAACTCGGTTTTTATGATGGCCGATTCCGGAGCACGTGGTTCGGCTGCTCAAATGAAACAGCTTGCGGGAATGCGGGGCCTGATGGCCAAACCTTCCGGTGAGATCATTGAGACGCCGATCATTTCTAACTTTAAAGAAGGTCTATCGGTGCTTGAGTACTTCAACTCAACTCACGGCGCGCGTAAAGGTCTGGCTGATACGGCTCTTAAAACAGCTAACTCCGGCTATCTCACACGTCGTCTGGTTGACGTTGCTCAAGATTGCATCATCAATGAAGTCGATTGCGGTACCAAAGACAGTATTACTGTTAGCGCTGTGATCGAAGGCGGTGACATGATTCTCTCTTTGGGCGACCGAATTCTTGGCCGTACCGTTGCCGAGGATGTTATCGATCCAGAAAGCGGTGATGTTTTGATCGAGCGGAATACATTGCTTGATGAGGTCGCTAGCGAAACCTTGGATGAAGCGGAAATTGAAACCGTTCGGGTTCGCTCAGTGCTCACTTGTGAAACTAAATCAGGTGTTTGCGGTGCGTGTTACGGCCGTGATCTTGCCCGCGGTACGCCTGTGAATATGGGTGAAGCTGTTGGTGTTATTGCCGCTCAGTCAATTGGCGAGCCGGGTACTCAGCTTACGATGCGGACGTTCCACATTGGTGGCGCGGCGCAACGGGGCGCTGAGCAATCAGCCATTGAAGCCAATGCAGATTCCAAAGTTAAATTGGTCAACTGTAGCGTCGTCAAAAACAGCTCCAAAGTAAACATCGTGATGACACGAAATGCTGAAATTTTGTTGATCGACGGCAAAGGCCGCGAGCGTGCGCGTCACCGTATTCCGTATGGTGCGAAACTTCTGACAAAAGATAAGGCGAAAGTTGAGCGTGGACAGAAACTCGCTGAATGGGATCCTTACACCTTGCCAATCATTACCGAGAAAGAAGGTATTGCGAACTATGTTGACCTTGAAGAAGGCATCACCATGCGTGAGGTGGTTGATGAAGCGACGGGCATTTCCAGCCGCGTTGTGATCGATTGGAAACAGGCACCACGCGCCGCTGATCTTCGACCGCGGGTCACACTGCGAGACAAAAAAGACAATGTTCTCACTTTGGGCAATGGTCTTGAAGCGCGCTACTTTATGTCGGTGGATGCAATTCTTTCTGTTGAAAACGGTCAGAGCGTAAACGCAGGCGATGTGTTGGCTCGCATTCCTAGAGAAGGTTCAAAGACGCGTGACATTACCGGCGGTCTGCCGCGTGTTGCGGAACTCTTTGAAGCTCGTATTCCGAAAGACCATGCGATCATCAGCGAAAATGAAGGCCGCATCGAATTCGGTAAAGATTACAAAAACAAACGCCGGATTGTTGTTGTTCCTGACGACAAAGAAGAAGAGCCAATGGAATACATGATTCCGAAAGGCAAACACATCAGCGTACAAGAAGGTGACTACGTTGAACGTGGTGATGCCTTGATGGATGGTAATCCTGTGCCGCATGACATCTTGAAAGTTATGGGTGTCGAAGCTTTGGCCAACTACCTGATAGACGAAATCCAAGATGTCTATCGTCTGCAAGGTGTGCGGATTGATGACAAACATATCGAAGTTATCGTTCGTCAAATGTTGCAGAAAATTGAAGTCACGAATGGCGGCGATACGACCTATCTTGTAGGTGAGCTCATTGATCGGATTGAATTCGAAAAGGAAAATGACACTACCAAAGCCAGAAAAGGTAAAATCGCGACAGGTAACCCGATGCTTCAGGGTATTACCAAAGCCAGCTTGCAAACATCATCCTTCATCTCAGCGGCCTCCTTCCAAGAGACCACACGGGTGCTTACCGAGGCGGCAGTCTCCGGTAAGCGTGATAACCTGGTAGGCCTGAAGGAAAATGTGATTGTGGGCCGTTTGATCCCAGCGGGTACCGGCGCAGTGATGGGCAATTTCCGTAAGATTGCAGCGGACCGTGATAAGAAGCTCGGCGGCGGCGAAGAAGAAGTGGCAGCGATTGAAGATGCTTCCGGTTCTGAAAAGCCTACCGAAGAAGTGGTCGCTGAAGCAGGAGAATAACTCTTCTACATATAGATACCTAGAAAAGCCTCGCTGGTGAAAATCAGCGGGGCTTTTTACTGTCTGCTTGTGGAAATCCCCCGATCGTCACTGCTCATTTTTGTGCCTTGGCAGCACTCGGGGAACTCACTCAATTGGAGAATGAGAATTTTCCCAGGTTAAAATATGACTCCACTCCCTCCTTAATCTTTCCCCACCTGCCTCTGCCGAAGCTACGCGCTGGCAGGTCAAGGGAGAGGAAAGTGGGATTTGGATATTTGCATCTATTCTTCCCCTCCCTCGATGGGGGGGATTGAGGGGAGGGTGGTTCTGGTTAGAAAAAAGGGAAATGAGATGTATTATTTCTTTCTATAATTGTGCTATTTTATCCCAACAAATTAAAAATTGGATTCTTCCATGAAGATTTTTTCGTTTTGTTTGGTTGTTTTGGTTTTAATGGCGTCTGCGAAATCATATTCTCAATCGATCGACATAACTGATAAAATTATTAATATCGGAAAGCCTACCGAAGCCCGATTTCCCTCAGGGCATTCGGTATTTGCCCGCAACGTGTGGGACCTTAAATCATATAAAAATCGCCTTTATATAGGATCGGGCGATTCTGTTAAAAATGCCGGGCCAATCGATATATGGTCATATAATCCCACGTCTGAAAAATTCAAAAACGAATTTACTGTGCCTGATGAGGAGATCAGAAGTTTTAAAGTGTTGAACGGCGCACTCGTCGTACCAGGTATTGACCCAAAAGGTCCGTGGGACCTCGGAAACTTCTACCAGCTGAAAGATGGAGTTTGGAAGACAATAAGAAATATTTTCAACGGCATTCACAACTTAGACATGACGATCTTTGGTGGAATATTATATGCCGGTCTAGGCACTGCATACGGCGCAGTTGTCGTTGTTTCGGAAGATCACGGCAAAAGTTGGGGCACGCATCATGTGCGCCCCTCACGCAGAGGATTTGCACGGGCTAGAAGCTTTTTTGAACTTGAGAATGAGCTCTATGTATCAACTACAGGGCGGAGCGGGAGCCAAATTTATCGATTGGTTGGAGAGACTTTCCTCAAAGACACCCGTGGCTTTTCCCCCGGTGGAAGGCGCCACGATGCGCTAATTGTTACTAAATTTACCAAACACAGGGACAGAAGTATTTATATTGGCGCAGCTGTGTGGGCCCGAGACCCAAAAGATATCTTTGTGGCTCGGAGTTCAAACGATATTGTAAAAATTGATCTCCCAGAAAGAATGGTTCCGCGGGACATCCTAAGTTTTAATGGCAAAATATTTGTTTTGACGCACAAATTTGATAGAGGAGACTTCATTTCAAGCGTATCCGAACTTGTGAGGAGTGCAAATCTCAAACCTTTATTCCATTTTCGCAAAAAATCTTTTGCCCGTTCATTTGAAAAAATAGGAGAATATTTCTATTTTGGATTGGGAAGTTTTTAAAAACGGCTGAATGAAGAAATCGGAGTAATTCTTCAATACAAATATATCGAATAGCTTTTTGCCCGATTCGGAGCGTTATTCACATCTTATCTATATTTCGGCTGATCAATTAAAAAAGAGCCTATATTTTGATCCTAAAAAGTGGAAAAGCCTCTGAAATTTAACAATAAATCGAGAAATTGATCAAAAATCACATCTGCTATGCAGAAATGGGTGAAAAAACCTCATTTCTTCGCTTGACGCCATGACGAAGCGGCCCTATATTCCGCGTCTTCCCAGGGATTGCTGGTGGTAGGTGTTCCGCCTAGACGCAGATTATCCCTATGAAAAAAAGAACATATAGCCCGATACCCCCTCGTTTTTGGGACTTTTATGGGCCTTTTAGATACGTCCGCTGAGAGCAAACAGGCAATCGCTCTTGAGCGGGTTTTGTGCACGTCGCATAGGCGGCGTGCTGTTTGTTAATTTTGAGGAGTTGTAGAGGCTCATGCCGACAATTAACCAACTTATTCGTAAGCCGCGTAAAGCGCCGATCGTACGGAATAAAGTTCCGGCAATGGAAGCATGCCCGCAAAAGCGTGGCGTTTGTACCCGTGTTTATACCACGACGCCGAAGAAACCGAACTCAGCTTTGCGTAAAGTAGCGCGTGTTCGTTTGACCAACGGTTTTGAAGTTACCTCATACATTCCCGGCGAAGGTCATAACCTTCAAGAGCACAGCGTGGTTTTAATCCGCGGTGGTCGTGTAAAGGATTTGCCGGGCGTTCGTTATCACATCATTCGTGGCACCTTGGATACGCAAGGCGTCGAAGACCGCCGCCAGCGTCGTTCGAAATACGGCGCCAAACGGCCGAAGTAAGGGAATAGCTAGATGTCACGTCGTCACGCCGCTGAAAAACGAAAAGTTCTTCCTGATCCCAAATATGGTGATCTGGTTATCACGCGCCTCATGAACCGCCTTATGCTTGATGGTAAAAAATCCATCGCAGAGAAAATTGTTTATGGTGCGTTTGATGATATGGAGAAGAAGGGTGGTTCCGATCCTGTTGCAATGTTCCACGAAGCTCTCGCAAACATTAAGCCTCAGTTGGAAGTTCGTTCCCGCCGTGTTGGTGGTGCGACGTATCAAGTTCCAGTTGAAGTGCGCAGCGAACGCTCACAGGCGTTGGCTTTGCGTTGGATTATTGATTTGGCTCGTAAGCGTTCCGAAAACACCATGGTAGAGCGTCTTGCTGGCGAGTTGTTGGATGCTTCGAATAACCGCGGCGCCGCTGTGAAGAAACGCGAAGATACCCACAAGATGGCAGAAGCAAATAAAGCCTTCTCCCATTATCGCTGGTAAATCGGGTTACGGTAAGAAAGAAAAAGACCAATGGCACGTACAACCCCCATCGATCGTTACCGCAATATAGGCATCATGGCCCATATTGATGCTGGTAAAACCACCACCACGGAACGCATTCTTTATTACACCGGAAAATCCTACAAAATCGGCGAAGTACATGATGGTAACGCCACCATGGACTGGATGGAGCAGGAGCAAGAGCGCGGCATTACAATTACGTCCGCTGCAACGACCTGCGAATGGAACGATCACCTCATTAACATCATTGATACCCCTGGCCACGTTGACTTCACGATTGAGGTTGAGCGGTCATTGCGCGTTCTCGATGGTGCCGTTGCTGTTTTTGATAGTGTGGCGGGAGTTGAGCCTCAATCTGAAACGGTATGGCGTCAGGCTGACAAATATGAAGTGCCCCGCATTTGTTTTATTAACAAAATGGACCGGACCGGCGCAGACTTTTATCGCTGTGTTGAAATGATCATTGATCGTCTTGGCGCAACTCCGTGTGTGATGCAATTGCCGATTGGTGCTGAGAGCGAATTTGCTGGCGTTATCGATCTGGTGAAGATGCAGGCGATCACCTGGAAGAACGAAGATCTTGGTGCTGAGTATGCCTATTCCGACATCCCCGAAGATCGCCAGGATGAAGCCGCCGAATATCGTAAAAAGCTTGTTGAATTGGTTGTCGAGCACGACGACGATGCCATGGAAGCGTATCTTGACGGTACCGAGCCTGACGAAGCAACCTTAAAAAACTGTATCCGCATCGGTACGTTGGGCGGTTCTTTTGTACCGATTTTATTGGGTTCTGCGTTTAAAAATAAAGGCGTGCAGCCTCTTCTGGATGCGGTTGTTGATTATCTTCCAAGCCCAACCGATGTTGGCGCTATTAAAGGTATCAGAGCCGGCACTGAAGAGGAGATTGAACGAAATAACTCTGATGATGAGCCATTCGCCGCACTCGCCTTTAAAATTATGACTGATCCGTTTGTTGGTTCTTTAACATTTGTGCGTATCTATTCTGGCACTCTCGATGCCGGTTCCTACGTTCAGAACACTGTTAAAAATAAACGTGAACGTGTTGGGCGGATGCTGATGATGCATGCCAACTCACGTGAGGACGTTAAAGAGGCATGTGCCGGCGATATTATCGCGCTTGCTGGTCTGAAAGATACAACGACCGGTGATACGCTTTGCTCTCCTGATGATCAGGTGGTCCTGGAGCGCATGGAATTCCCTGATCCTGTTATCGAAATCGCTGTTGAGCCAAAAACCAAAGCCGACCAGGAAAAAATGGGTCAGGCGTTGGCTCGTTTGGCATCTGAAGATCCATCCTTCCGTGTGACCAGTGATGAAGAAAGTGGTCAGACCATTATTAAAGGTATGGGCGAGCTTCACCTGGAGATCATCGTTGATCGCATGAAGCGTGAATTTAGTGTTGAAGCCAATATTGGCGCCCCTCAGGTTGCCTATCGCGAGACAATTAAAATCCCGGCGGATGTTGATTACACTCACAAAAAACAATCAGGCGGTGCGGGTCAATTTGCGCGTCTTAAAATTAAGTTTGAGCCTCTACCTCCTGGATCAGGCTTCGAATTTGAAAGCTCGATCGTTGGCGGTAATGTTCCTAAGGAATATATCCCAGGTGTTGAGAAGGGCCTCAAAAGCTCACTTGAAACAGGACCGCTTTCCGGATTCCCTGTCACCGATCTTAAGATTTCTCTATATGACGGCGCCTATCATGATGTTGACTCTTCGGTTATGGCTTTTGAAATTGCAGCTCGTGCGGCATTCCGTGAAGGCGTGATGAAAGCTAAACCTTGTTTGCTTGAGCCGGTCATGAAAGTCGAAGTCGTGACCCCAGAAAAATATATGGGTGACATTATCGGTGATCTGAATTCACGCCGGGGTGCCGTGGGCTCGATGGATCAACGTGGTAATGCGCGGGTTATCCTCTGCATGGTGCCGTTGGCTAATATGTTTGGTTATGTGAACACTCTGCGGTCTATGTCCCAGGGTCGTGCGCAATTCTCTATGCATTTCGATCATTATGCTGAGCTTCCACAAGCTGTTTCTGAGGAAGTTCGGGAACGCCTAGCGGGATAAGTGACAGAGTAACGTAAACGGTTAATTTGAATTTTAATTTTGGTTAAATCCAATTCGTCGGAGTAAGAAATATGTCGAAGGAAAAATTTGAGCGGACAAAACCGCATTGTAACGTTGGCACGATTGGTCACGTTGACCATGGTAAAACGACGCTGACAGCAGCGATCACGAAGGTTCTTGCTGAATCTGGCGGCGCTGAGTTCACCGATTATGCCGACATTGAT
>Ga0066376_10002778_pt1 | contig 16109 bp, 14 predicted proteins | sample Knorr_S15_td_Bot_FD_77009 | JGI IMG/M metagenome (GOLD analysis project Ga0066376, IMG submission 77009) | Marine microbial communities from Southern Atlantic Ocean transect - Knorr_S15_td_Bottom_ad_5009_LV_A | ecosystem: Environmental > Aquatic > Marine > Oceanic | place: Southern Atlantic... | reverse complement strand
GGAGGGCAGGAACAGCTCCCCGAATCTTCACGGACAAGGTTGCTTGCTGAAATTATAATAACACCTAACTCCCGCTTTATTGATATGAGCGTTGAGCAAATTGCCTTTGGTGTTCAATTTGGTGCAGTTGTTTTGGGTATCCAAAGGCGTGCCCGGGTCATCCGTAGGCGTTTTGGGCGCATCAGGCTGGAAGCCGGAGACGTTCTTTTGGTCGCAGGGCCACGACATGCAATTAACAACATGCGCGGTAGTAAAGACTTTGTGGTGCTATCAGGTTCTAAGGCAGAGGTCCCTGTGGCACAAAATGCAAAAAAAGCCCTTTTGATTTTTGCCGGAACTATTGGTCTGGCAGCAGGCGGTATCTTATCAATTCCTGTTGCGGCAATTACGGGTGCGGTAACAATGATAGCTACAGGTTGTCTGAATATAAGGCAGGCAACTCGCGCATTAGACCGTAAAATATATCTTTTGGTTGGTACTATGCTCGCCCTGGGCACGGCACTTGAAGTAACAGAAGGTGCAAATGCCGTGGCCGATGCCCTATTGATGCTACCCTTTGCAGATAGCCCTCTTGCTATGGCATCCATTTTATTCATTATAATAGCGTTTTTTACAAATATCCTTACTAACAATGCTTGCGCGATTTTGTTTACGCCTATTGCCGTAAATATGGCCATTAACCTCAATATAGATCCCATGATTTTTGCAGTGACGGTGGTTTTTGCCGCTAACTGCTCCTTTGCATCGCCTATCGGGTATCAGACAAACCTGCTTGTAATGGGACCCGGACATTACAAGTTCCGCGACTTTATATTTGCTGGTCTGCCGTTGATCCTTATATTGTGGGTTGTATATAATTTTCTTATGGTTTTTTATTACAATATCCCCATGTGGAAGACGCTTTAAAGTTGGTTTTAAGGAATGCAAAAGAATATTTATAATACACGCAAGCGTTATAATGACCGCAAAAAAAGAAGGGCGTCAGCTCTGTCTAAAATACTTGTGGTTGTTGCTCTGACATTTTTTTGCGGTATATGGATAGGTAAGCAATATAGTCTAAGCAGGGTCGAAAGCTTAAACATCAGGGTAGAAAGTCAGGCCGCAGACCTTAAGAAAATGCAGGAAAGTCTACTTGAAGCCCGGACGGATGCCCAAACAGCTAACAGCCGTTTTTTGCAGCTAAAAGAAGAAATATCAAGGGACTTGCCAAATGAAGGGCCCTTGCGTGATATCGTTGCTCATATTCGAAAGCGTCTTGAAGAAGGCATGGACCCCGAGCGACTCTTGTTTTTAATACAATCGGCAAGACCGCCGAGAAATTGTATTGATGCTCAAACCAAGCGTATCGTTGTGTCCACGCCTGACAATACAGGGCCCGACAGCTCCATAAATATTGATAACGGCACAGTAGTTGTTTCCGGGGACGGGGTGTCTGCCCGAAACGAACAGGGGCAGGCTGAAAGCTGGTTCGATGCAGCCAAACCTGTCGTTATAAATTTTACAACTAATGCAGGTCTTGAGGAGAAGAAAGAAGGGGTGTTCCCCTTATATCACTCTCTTGTGGTCGGAGATAAAGAATATAGATTTACTATAGACGAGGGCACAAGGTCATTTGCTAAGATCACTTATGATCACTGCGACTACCCCTAATGATAAAAAATTATCTACGATATTTTAGCGGACCAAAAGCACAATAAACAGAATTCCCACGGCCTGTGTAAACATCGCCGTTTCTATCCAAGCATGATTTTATGGCATTGTCCTGCTGTCTTGAGCGGGGTGTCCCCGGACAAACCAGAGGTCGAACTGACTGATATTCTCTTTTTAAAGAAACAGGCGCTTTGCAACGATGTGACGTATGTGCGGTTGAAATGTTACCTGTACCAGGTGGAAGAAGAATGCCTATTGGGGCGCGTGCATCATTTATCCCGATACCGCCAGCGCATCCTGATACTGTCATGCCTGCAAGTGCAGCTGCTGCAACTAAACTCTTCTTCATATTTACACCCTTTCTTATTCGGTTAAAAAAAGGAATAGCAAATATATTATGAAAAAACAAGAAAATTAAATATCTATGTCGCTAACGAATTCGGCGTTTGACTGGATAAAGTTAAAACGCGCCTCGGCGCTTTTGCCCATCAACTGGTCAACAAGTGTATCAACGTCAACTTTGCGTTCTTGCTGAACCATTTCTTCCATACCGTCCATGGATTCTGATTCAGGGGAATCAGAAAGAGCAGCGGCAGTGACCTGTGCCTGTGGCACTGTTATGCGCAGTAAGGTTCGACTATCTGGAGACATAGTTGTTTCCTTAAGCTGTTTTGCGGGCATTTCACCAAGTCCCTTAAACCGTGCAACCTCGACTTTTTTTCCTTTAAAGACGGTTTCCATCAATTCGCTCTTATGGGCATCATCATGAGCATATTCAGTCTTGCCGCCGCCTGAAAGTCTATAAAGAGGAGGTTGGGACAAATAAACATGCCCTAGCTCGATAAGTTCGCGCATTTGTGTGTAAAAAAATGTAATGAGGAGAGATGCAATATGCGCACCATCAACATCCGCATCGGTCATAAGTATGATACGCTCATAACGCAAATCGCCCGGATTAAAGTCCTTACCTGCACCGCAGCCCAGTGCTTGGATCAAATCCTGTATTTCCTGATTGGCTTTGATTTTGTCTTTTGAGGCACTGACCACGTTCAGGATCTTACCTCGTAAAGGCAATATAGCTTGTGTTTCACGGTTTCTGGCCTGTTTGGCAGAACCTCCCGCAGAGTCACCCTCAACAATAAAGATTTCGGTGCCTTCCGAATTGGTCCGAGAGCAATCGGCAAGTTTTCCGGGTAGGCGTAATTTACGTGTAGCGCTTTTCCGTGAGGTTGTTTTTTCTTCACGCTTCTTTAGACGCTCTTCTGCGCGAAGGATAAAAGAATTGATGAGAACATTGCTGGTATTCGGATCACTCGTCAGCCAATGGTCAAAACGGTCTTTTATGGCTTGATCGACATATTTTGAAACACTTGAGCTTACAAGACGTTCTTTGGTCTGCCCCTGAAATTGGGGATCTTTAATAAAAACTGACAGAATAACAGCAGCCCCGTTCAGGATGTCGTCGCCTGTTACGATTGAGGCTTTTTTGATATCAGCGTACTCGGAATAGGTTTTTATACCTTTATGAAGAGCAGAGCGCAGCCCCGAAACATGGGTTCCCCCTAAAGGCGTCGGTACAGTGTTACAATAGGAATGCAGGAAACTTATATCGCGATCAGGCCATGCAATTGCGTAATCAACCTTGCCCTGATCATCAGGTAATTCAACAGAACCAGAAAACGGGGTATCAACAACCAACGGTTTTCCTTCCATTTCCTGAGTAAGAAAATCAAGTATACCGTTTGGAAAATGGAATACATCTTCTTGTGGGACGGGGCTTTCTTCACCAAGTAACTCTTCGTCACAAGACCACCTAATCTCGACACCTTTATAAAGATAGGCTTTTGAACGCGCCGTTTTATAGAGGAGGGCAGGTTTCAATTTCGCATTATCGCCGAAAATTTCAGGATCGGCGTGAAAATGAACTGTTGTCCCGCGTCTGTTATGCACAGGGCCCATGTCTTCAAGTTTGGTTGTTGCTTTACCACGGCTGAAGGATTGCTTGTAAAGCTTCTTGTCTCGGGCCACCTCAACCCACATTTCATCCGAGAGTGCGTTAACCACAGATATACCGACCCCATGAAGACCGCCGGATGTTTGATAAGCTTTGCCTCCGAATTTACCACCGGAGTGGAGTGTGGTTAAAATAACTTCAAGCGCAGATTTGCCGGGGTATTTAGGGTGGGGATCGATAGGTATACCACGCCCGTTATCACTGATTGTCACGGATGAATCCCCGTGAATATGTATTTCTATTCTTGCGGCATAGCCAGCGACCGCCTCATCCATAGAGTTATCAAGTATCTCGTGAACAAGATGGTGAAGCGCCTTGTCATCCGTTCCGCCAATATACATGCCCGGTCTTTTTCGAACAGGCTCCAGACCTTCCAGTACCTCGATATCAGCGGCGCTGTAATCCTGGGATTTAACATCTTTATCTGCGAAAAGGTCACTCATAGGGCTTGTTAAGGTTTTTTATATATAATTAAATGATAATAACTGCATTGATAGTAATAGAGGTATTTCAGGGACAATGTAAATGAATAATCCGAAAGGCACAGACATGAACTGTGCAAAACAGCTGACAAGGCAGGTCGTGGCACCTGACGAGGCCAAAAATCCGATAGGGGACATTTTCGGTGGCTGGCTTCTTTCCCATATGGATATTGCAGGAGGGCAACGCGCCTACGATGTGGCTGATGGGCGTGCTGTCACTGTTGCTGTCGATAAAATGACTTTTAAAAAACCGCTTTATGCAGGGGACCATCTTAAAATTTATACAGATGTTGCCTCGATAGGACACACCTCTGTCTCAATCCATGTTATTGTTGAGGTTGAGAGAGAGGGAGAAAATGTAGAAGTTGCCGACGGGATTTTCACATTTGTCGCTATAAATAAAGATAAACGCCCCAGACCCATATACGAGGAATGATGAAGAAAATTAGATATCTGATTGTTTTTGCGCTGATAATGGCTTTTGCATCAAGCGTATCCCATGCCCAGGATAAAATAATTGACGAAAGCATTCCGGCTTTGTCCTATGATACAAAGCTGACCAAGGAAGAATTTTATTCGAAAACGCGCGAAGTAAAAGAAACACCATCCGGTGACGAATATCTGGCATATCATGTCAGGTTACCTCAGGACTGGACGGAAGTTAGTGGACGAAGCCCGCAGTCGGAAGATCTGAGCAGCAAGCTGCTTGGTGAGGTCGTTCGCTTTGTGTCACCCCCTGAAATTGACAAGCGTGCTTTATTCACTATTCGTGCGATGAAGATGGAATATCTTATAAGCACAAAAAACTGGTTTTTGAACTTCATCAAAACAAACGGCTATTCTATTGAAGGAATGGATGCGAGTAACGAAAACAAGGTTCTGGCGGAATATGTCGTTTTTAAAGAAAATGTCTCCTATCTTGTCAGGGCTGTTGCTCAAAGGAACGGCAATCGTATGGTTTTAGCGGAATATATGATTCCTCCGGGAATGCCTGGTGATGCCATGGGCATGCAAAAATGGTCTATATTGACGTTTGGACTGGAAAACAGGGATCCGGCACCCCCTATAGAGCTACAAAAGCTTCCCTTATTGGATGTCGCTGCTTTTTATTATCCCTCTGACTGGATGGCTATGCCGACGAATGATAAAAGCTTGGAGAAGATGAAGATTTCACTTCTGAAAGTTTCGGACAACCCTGTTAAGGAGAAAAGGGACAAGGAGGCAAAGCTTCAGGATGGAGCCATAAGCACTTATTATTATGATAAAAAATCGCACCCGGACATTGCTGAAAAACTTTCTGTAGTTAAAGAGGCTTTGAAGGAGAAGAACATGACGCCGGGGCAAGAACTTTTACAAATTGAGAGAAAAGAGCGTTCTTCGGCTTACAAATATCATCCTATGAAAGCTTTTGAGGTGGATATAACGGAGGGTAGGTATATAGATTATGAATATTGGGTGACGTATACGGAAAGTCCTGGCGCATATATGATAGTAACACTTGTAACGCCAGCAAGAGACACCGATTTTCTTGAGTGGTCAAAGAATATCTCGGCCTTTTCGCTGGTGGCGGACAGTTTTACAATGATGTAAAAAAAGCCCGCATTTAACGGGCTTTTTCATTCTGTTCAGTGTTTTACTCTAGCAGGCATAGTACATATCGAACTCGACAGGGTGAGTCGTCGTTTCATAACGCTCGACTTCTTCCATTTTCAAGTCGATGTAATTTTCAATCATGTCTTTTGTAAATACGTCTCCTTTAACCAAGAAGTCATGGTCGCTTTGCAAACTTTCGAGTGCTTCTCTAAGCGAGCGGCAAACATGAGGAACTTTAAGGAGATCTTCTTTTGACAACTCATAAAGGTTTGAGTCCATGGCTTCGCCAGGGTGAATTTTATTTTCAATCCCGTCGAGTCCGGCCATAAGCAGTGCAGAAAAAGCCAGATACGGGTTAGCACTCGGATCAGGAAAACGTACTTCTACACGTTTTGCCTTTTCGCCCTTTGCCATCGGAATACGGCAGGATGCTGATCTGTTTCTCGCAGAATATGCTAGAAGAACAGGGGCTTCATAACCAGGAACAAGACGTTTGTAGCTGTTCGTTGTTGGATTGGTAAATGCGTTCAAAGCGCGGGCGTGTTTTATTATCCCGCCAATATAGTAAAGGCACATATCAGAAAGGCCTGCATATTTATCTCCTGCGAATAAAGGCTTGCCGCCTTTCCACAATGACTGGTGAACATGCATACCTGAACCGTTATCAGCGTGAACAGGTTTTGGCATGAAGGTGGCCGTGCGTCCATAGGAATGTGCAACATTTTTTACAACATATTTGTAAAGCTGAATGTTATCGGCACACTCGACCAGACCGCCATGTTTGATACCGAGTTCGCATTGGCTGGGGGCAACTTCATGGTGATGTTTTTCAACCTCTACACCTGTATCGGCTAGAACAGAAAGCATTTCGGCACGTATATCTGATAAGGCATCAATCGGCGCATCAGGAAAATATCCACCTTTATGGCCGGGGCGGTGCCCCATATTTCCACTGGAAATTTCTTTATCCGAATTGTAAGTGCCTTCTTCCCCGTCAATCTGGTAACCCATTCTGTGAGGGTGTGTGGAAACACGCACATCTTCAAAGATAAAAAATTCAGCTTCCGGACCAAAAGAAGCGCTTTCAGCGACACCACTTTTCTGGATATAGGCTTCGGCCTTTTTGGCGATGGAGCGCGGATCACGGTCATAGGCCTCATCAGTGGAAGGTTCAAATACATCACAAAAGACTTTAATTGTCGGCTGTACCGCAAACGGGTCAACTATAACCTTATTCAGATCGGGCACGAGGTTCATATCTGACTCATTGATAGCTTTCCATCCTGAAATGGATGAGCCGTCAAAGTAAATTCCATCTTTCATCAGGTCTTTATCAATAGTACTGATGTGCTGTGCTGTGTGTTGCAGTCTACCTTTCAGGTCTGTGAACCAGAATTCTACATATTCAATGTTTTCAGAATCGCATAGCTTCATAAAGTCGGAAGCGTTTTTGATTTTTACGGTTTTGGAAGTCGTCATACCCTATATCCTTTGTGCGTCGCACCTATGTAAAAAATGATTAAAAACCATGCAAAATATGCATGACAGTGATTAACTAACATAGCTTTATGTATGAGTCCACATGGCTTTCTCAAAAAAATCTATTTTTTCGGTGGACAAGCACATAGGTTTTACGGCATATACATGTCCTTGAAAGTTTTTGCTTTCGTGGCGACTGTAGCTCAGTTGGTAGAGCCCACGGTTGTGGTCCGTGTGGTCGCGGGTTCGAGCCCCGTCAGTCGCCCCATTTTTCTTCTCTATCCCATTATAATAGGTTTGACATATTACGTGTGTCTACTGTAGCATCGCCTCTTAAATAAAGGGGTGTTAAGTTAATGTTTAGAAGTCGAACCAACTGCCTTGATGGTGACCAATATTTGTGTGCACAAACGGGCAGAGAGCTGGATAATAAAACTATACTGGTGGGGGTCTCCCCTAACACAGGTAATCAGTTCATATTAAGCGGGTTACTTCGTTCTGATTGGGTAACAGCTAACCAAATGGCACCAAGAATATCGTCCAGATATGTGTCTGATATGCGTATGGCTTCACAACAGGAGCTTGAAGTTCTCCATGCCGCTAGAGATATGGGGGCTCTGGCGGAAAAATTTGAGGATATTGCAAGTCGCGGTCATGGTTGGATGTGGTCTGGTGATACAATACATTATGCAACTGAAACAGCCTGGGTGAAATCCTTGTCACATGGTGGTGTCGCAGGACACCATAAGGAAGAAAGGTACATAGTGCCGCTTGTCAAAGACCTATAATCGTTTTACCGCGTTGGTGCCTGATAGGTGGACTCAGGATGGTTGCGGATGTTTTCAAGAAATTCTTTTGCCCATCTGGCGTCTTCTAAAGCATTGTGAATGTTTTCCGGACGTATTGGTTTTACTCCATCTGGCGTTCCTATACGTTCAAACTCCTGCTGTATATTCAAGCCATTGATGTCCCATTCATCCGGGAAGCCGGTTACAGATGTAGGTGTCATGATTTGTCTCAGCATGACCATATCTTCTTCAATGCAATAATAATTGAACTTCGTAGGTTTTTTCCCCACAAAGTCGAAAATCTGGGGTTTCATGTCGCGTAAAGATATCCATGTATCTTCAGGCGGTAGTTTATCCAAAACATTTTCTCTGACCCACCTGTTTTCCTGAGCGGCCTTTAAATTGAATTCCGAGCTGACAGCATAATATTCCTGCCCATCATCATTTATCATGCCGATACTGATTAATTCTGTAACAGGAACCCTTCTCCCGTCTGCCAGATCAAGCCGATATTGAATGAATTCAGTGTCAAAAACGATGTTCTGCTTATTTTCCATACTGCAAACTAACATGGTGGTGTTGTGGGGGCAATAATTTGCTCTAAGGAAAAAGTAAGCTATTTTAGACGCTATGCTTGAAAATTCTCCAAAGCTCTGGGCCAACTACTATCACGATAAACGACCAGACACACATAAATATGATTACGGGCACGGTGTTGCTGTATCGGGTATGGAAATGACTGGCGCTACCATACTGGCTTCCAAAGCTGCGTTAAGGTGTGGTTTGGGATTGCTTTCAATATCTGCGCCACGGGAACTTCATTCAATTTACAAAACGAGTGTTTACGAGGCTCTAGTCAAGGATGCAGCTGAGCTGGAAGATATTCTGGATGATGACAGGGTGACAACCTGCTTGATAGGGCAGGGAGCTGCCCCCGATGAGAAAACGAAAAAAACCGTTTTAAAATGTCTCGAATTCATGAGGAAAAAGGGGGGGCGGTGTATACTCGATGCGGGCGCTTTGAGTAGTTTTGAGGATGAGCCGGAAGAATTGTTCGATGCTTTGTATCCGCATTGTATTCTGACACCTCATGAGCGTGAGTTCGCGAAGCTATTTGGAGAAATTGATAGACGCGAGCAAGCTATTGAGCAGGCCATTGGAAAGGCAGGCTGTACGATTGTATTAAAAGGTTCTGAAACACTCATAGCCTCACCGGGTGAGGAGACCATATTGAATGATGTCTCATCTGCGTGGCTTGCCACAGGTGGAACAGGTGACGTGTTGTCCGGCATTTTGCTCGGGCTATCCGGTTTCCTCGGAGAAAAAATTTCGACGCATTTATTGGCCGCTTCTGCCGTCTGGTTTCATGGTAAAAGTGGCATTGAGGCAGGGGTTGCGCTATGTGCTTCTGACCTTCCGGATTACCTTCCGGCACTGATCGAAGAGGTTATTAAAAAAGAATTTTAAAAAAATGAAGAATTTTACTTGGCGTTTGGGAAAAAGTGCGTTAAAACAAGCGCCGAGCTAAATCGTGCGGGTGTGGCGGAATTGGTAGACGCACCAGATTTAGGTTCTGGCGCCGCGAGGCGTGGGGGTTCAAGTCCCTTCACCCGCACCATTGCTCTTTATATAAAGAAGCCTGATTTAATGTGGCAGGCTTCTTTCGACACATTAAAATTCACCAAAAACTAAGCGGGTTAAATCATCATGCAGGTAAAAGAAGTTAAAAGCAGCGGTCTGGAACACGAATTTGAAGTTAATATTCCGGCCAATGATATTCAAAAGCTTGTTGATGCCGAATTGTTGACAATGGGCCAGAAGGTCAAAATACCAGGTTTCCGCCCAGGTAAGGTGCCTCTAAATGTCTTAAAACAGAAATATACACGCCACGTCATGGCGGATGTTTTGGAAAAGGCTGTTCAGGAATCATCCCACAAGCTTGTCACAGATAAAAAACTTAAACCTGCTATCCAGCCTAAAATTGAAGTGAAAAGCTTTGATGAAGGGAAAGATCTGACATACACAATTAAAGTTGAGGTTCTGCCTGACTTTAAAGTTATGGACCTGACAAAGGTTAAGGTTGAGAAGCCTGTTGCTGACGTAGAGAAAAAAGCCGTCGACGAAATTCTGGAAAATGTTGCGGAGAACAACCGTGACCTCACACCTATAAAAGAAGACAGAAAAGCCAAAAAAGGCGATGTTCTGAAAATTGACTTCCACGGTAAACGTGCAGATGGTTTTGAAGTACCTGGTATGCACGGTCATGATCATGACCTTGAACTTGGTGGCGGCCAGTTCATTCCAGGTTTCGAGGACCAGCTTATCGGAACGAAAAAAGGTGATCACGTTCATGTGAATGTGACATTCCCTGAGAATTACAACCAAAAAGACCTTGCCGGTCAGGAAGCTGTGTTTCACGTCGATGTGAAAGAAATTCAGGAAGGCAAACCTGCTAAATTGAACGATGACCTTGCCAAAAAACTTGGTTTGGAAAGCATGGATGCCCTCCGCGAAGCTGTTGAGGAACAAATCAAGGCGGATCAGGAAAGCTACACACGTATGAAGCTTAAGAAGAACCTGCTTGATATTCTGGATGAAAATCACAATTTCAAGCTTCCGTCTTCTATGGTCGAGCAAGAACACAAGCATATTATCCAGCAGCTTGAGCGCGACCCTAATGGTCCGGGCGAAGGTAAAATGGAAGATGCAGATAAAGAAGAGCTCCTGCCTTTGGCTGAACGCCGCGTAAGACTTGGTGTCGTACTGGCCGAAATTGGTCAGCAGGAAAAAGTCGAGGTGTCCCAACAGGAATTGCAGCAAGCGGTTATTGCCGAAGCACGCAAATACCCTGGTCAGGAAAAAATGGTTTTTGACTACTACAGCAAAAACCCGCAGGTACTTGAGTCTTTACGTGCGCCTTTATTCGAAGATAAGGTTGTTGATTCCATTCTTGAGAAAGCCACTGTGACAGAGAAAAAAGTATCTGTTGAAGATCTGATGGCGGATGATGAAGAAATCCCAGGCGCAAAAGGCAAGAAAAAATCTGCTAAAAAGTCTGACTCTTCTTCTAAAAAGGCCACTGATAAAAAGCCGGCAGCCAAGAAAGAAACAGCTAAAAAAGATACTGCCAAGAAATCATCTGCGAAAAAAACCAAGAAATAGTGCCTCGCCCCTTGAACTAATTCATCAGGCACTATAGTTTTTATTCCAAGGTTTTAATTCACCCTATTCGATTCTAAATTCAGGGATAATATTTACATGAGCGACTTAATAGACACCCAAGCTAACTATCTGGTTCCAACCGTTATTGAACAAACAAATCGCGGCGAGCGGGCTTTTGATATATATTCACGCCTTTTGAAAGAGCGCATTATCTTCTTGACCGGGCCTGTGAATGATGGTGTGTCCTCCCTTATCTGCGCGCAGCTTTTGTTTCTGGAATCAGAAAACCCGGGTAAGGACATATCCTTTTACATTAACTCTCCGGGCGGCGTTGTAACCTCTGGAATGGCGATGTATGACACAATGCAATACATTAAATGTGATGTAACAACTGTGTGCATAGGTCAGGCTGCATCCATGGGATCTTTGTTGCTGGCTGCCGGAGCGGCAGGCAAGCGTTATATCCTTCCTAATGCCCGCGTTATGGTTCACCAGCCTTCAGGCGGTGCGCAGGGGCAGGCGACCGATATCGAAATACAGGCTCGTGAAATCCTTAATCTTCGCAAAAGACTAAACGATATCTATGTTCACCATACAGGGCGTAAGCTGACTGAAATTGAAAAAGCACTTGAACGTGATACTTTCATGTCAGCAGATGAAGCCAAGAAATTCGGTATCGTGGACCATGTGGTTGAATCAAGAGCCGAGATCAAGTCAGATAAGTCCGGCGATAAAAAATAAGAATAAAAGGGGCATAGCTTAAATGCTCCTTTTCTTTTTTAGCAACCCTCCTATATTGATTAATAGATAATAGAAAAAGCTATCCTGTTAACCATTTGGTTACAGCCTTGGCATCATAGTGTAGTGAGCCTATTTTATAATTAGCATTTACCAAAACCCGGGAATAATATGTTGAACCTATCTTCTTCCGACTCATCTAAAACATTGCCTGTTCTACCATTAAGGGACATAGTGGTTTTTCCTCACATGATTGTGCCTTTGTTTGTAGGGCGTGAGAAATCAGTGACAGCACTAGAGCTTGTAATGAAGGAAGACAAAAAAATTGTTCTCCTGACACAGAAATCACCTTCAGTAGATGATCCTGCGGAGGATGATTTATATGATATCGGTGTCGAGGGAAGTATTTTGCAACTTCTTAAGCTTCCCGACGGAACGGTTAAAGTTCTTGTTGAGGGGCTTGAGCGTGTAAAAGTTTCTAAGATGTCAGAAAAAGAAGATGGCTATTTACAGGCAGAATACGAGCCATTGGAAGATAAGTCGCCTTGGAATGACGAATTACAGGCTCTTTCTCGTGCGGCTGTAACTCAATTCGAACAATATGTGAAGCTAAATAAAAAAATCCCTCCTGAGGTTATTGTTTCTCTCCAGCAAATTAATGAGCCGACTAAACTGGCTGACACTATTGCATCACATCTGGTTTTGAAAATCGAGGACAAGCAAAAAATTCTTGAGGCCGGGGATACAGAAGAAAGGCTTGAGCTTATTTACTCTTTCATGGAAGGGGAGATAGGTGTGCTTCAGGTGGAAAAAAGAATTCGCAGCCGTGTTAAGCGCCAAATGGAGAAGACACAGCGCGAGTATTATCTGAATGAACAAATGAAGGCTATTCAAAAGGAGCTGGGCGATATAGATGGCGGCGGCGATGAGATGGCTGAGCTTGAAAAGAAAATAGAAAAGACAAAACTTTCCAAGGATGCCGAGGAAAAAGCCAAAGCAGAGTTTAAAAAGCTCAAATCGATGAGCCCTATGTCTGCTGAGGCAACAGTGGTTCGCAACTACCTTGACTGGATATTATCTCTTCCTTGGAAGAAATTTACCAAAATCAAAAAAGAGATAAAGGGCGCCAAGAAGGTGCTTGATGAGGATCATTACGGTCTTGAAAAGGTTAAAGAGCGTATTTTGGAATATCTCGCCGTTCAGCAAAGATCAGAAAAAGTGAAGGGGCCTATTTTGTGTCTTGTTGGGCCTCCCGGTGTTGGTAAAACATCATTGGGACGATCTATTGCCAAAGCTACAAACCGTGAATTTGTAAGAATGTCACTTGGTGGTGTGCGCGATGAAAGTGAAATTCGCGGTCATAGAAGAACATATATTGGTGCGATGCCCGGTAAAGTTTTACAAGGTATGAAGAAAGCAAAAGCGTCCAACCCTTTATTCCTTTTGGATGAGGTTGATAAGCTCGGTTCTGATTGGAGGGGCGACCCTAGCTCAGCCCTTCTCGAGGTGCTTGATCCTGAACAGAACGCAACTTTCGCAGACCATTATCTTGAGTTGGACTATGATTTGTCCCACACAATGTTTGTCTGTACAGCAAACTCACTCAATATGCCTCAGCCCTTGCTGGATCGTATGGAGATTATTCGTATTTCCGGCTACACAGAAGACGAAAAGCTGGAAATTGTAAAACGTCATTTGCTTGAAAAGCAGCGAGAGGCGGCCGGATTGAAAAAGAGCGAGTTTTCAATTAACGATGCCGCAATTCGCCATGTTATCCGTTATTACACAAGAGAAGCGGGTGTTCGTAATCTTGAGCGTGAAATGGCCAATCTTTGCCGGAAAGTCATCAAAGAAATTTTGATGAACAAAAAGAAGAAACGTGTCGCAATTACGCTTCGCAATGTTGAAAAATACGCAGGCGTCCGGAAGTACCGCTTTGGTGTGGCTGAAGAAGAAAACAAGATCGGTATTGTTAACGGTCTTGCTTATACCGAAACCGGCGGTGACATGCTCTCTATTGAGGCCGTTACTTTGAACGGTAAGGACGGTAAGGTAACAACAACAGGTAACCTGAAAGAAGTAATGAAAGAATCTATTACGGTTGCCGAAATGTTGATTAAGTCACGTTCCAATCAGTTTGGTATAGATTATGAAGAACTGAAAACGAAACAGATTCACGTCCACGTACCCGAAGGAGCGATTCCAAAAGATGGTCCATCAGCCGGAGCCGCAATGGTGACAGCCATCATCTCTGCTCTTTCCGAAATACCTGTCCATGCCGATGTGGCAATGACCGGAGAGGTTAACCTTCGTGGTAAAGTCACGGCCATTGGCGGAGTAAAAGAAAAACTTCTTGGCGCAATGAGAGGTGGTATAAAAACTGTTCTGATACCTGAGGAAAACGAAAAAGACCTTGCCGATGTGCCGGATAAGATCAAAAAAGGGCTGAAAATTATTCCGGTTAAAACGATTGAAGAAGTCTTTGCACATGCTTTATCGCGTCAACCTGAGCCCATAGATGGCGATTCTGTAAAAGAAATAGGCGAAATATCCTCAAAAACCGCAGAAAACAAGGCAGAAGATGTGATTCGCCATTGAAATCACTTTGAAAACCATTTAAAACTGATTCTTAAGAAATGAGTGTGAGCGCGCATTAGAGCGCAACTGCACAATTTCTTATTCTGGCGCATAGGTTGTGCCAGGATGTTCAAACTATAAACTTATAGGGGATACCCATGAACAAATCAGAACTAGTAAGTGCAGTAGCTAAAGAAGCAGACCTACCACAAACAAAAGCACAGGCCGCTATCGAAGCTATGACTAATGTTATCAAAACAACTTTGAAATCAGGCTCAGAAGTACGCTTGGTTGGTTTCGGTACTTTCTCAGTATCAGACCGCAAGGCGACAACAGGCCGTAACCCACGCACAGGCGAAGCGATCAAAATTCCTGCTTCAAAGCGTCCTACTTTCAAAGCTGGTAAAGAATTGAAAGATGCTGTTAACAAGTAATTTCTTGTAAACAAAATTCTAAAACGGTCATATCTTTGGATATGGCCGTTTTTTTATGCGTAAATGACTTGATTTTTGTTTTAAAGACGGGTATTTCAATAGTTCTTCTTAAGGAGGGCGGTTAGCTCAGTTGGTAGAGCATCTCGTTTACACCGAGAGGGTCGGCGGTTCGAGCCCGTCACCGCCCACCATTCACAACAATAAAGATACTGGAAGACAGAACGGCTGGTTAATCTGGTTACCACCGCCATTTTTATAATAAGCATGACTGTAGTCATGCGAGGTTCGAACCCGTCACGGCCCACCACCTACTTCATAAAGCCAAAGCATGAAATTAAAAAAATAACGCTTTGACTTTATTTCATTGACATAATTGCAGTTCGGGATTATTGTTCCTGCCTATGGACAGTGAAACAAAAAAAACATCCGCTTTTCTTACAAAAACATTTGAAAGCTTTAAGAAGCTGAACGAGGATGCCGAAGAGAATGTTTCCTCCCTTGATGCAGTGCATAGTATTAAGGTGGCGGCCTTTTTTTCGGTTGCTGCGGAAAATGCCACAGTTTTCCATGAGGCTGCCCAGTCTGAGGACCCCAATATTTTAGGCCTTTTGATTGATATAGATACAGAGTTTAGGAAATGTGCAAATATGGATTTTTTCGATGTGGTTGAAGTTTACCACCATGACGAAAACAAGCGTAAAAAAGCCCTTGCTTTAGCAAGTCGCACACTTGGCTGATAAAAGCTTCAGCATACTGACCTTGCCAAAATCACGAAATAATGTATGACTATGGCCCATGACAATTACGGCCTTAATAGTTGCAGCTGGAACAAGTTCCCGTATGGGGGAGGGGTTGCCAAAACCTTATCTGCCATTGGGGGCGAAAACTGTCTTACGCCATTCTATTGATAGCTTTCTTGCGCATCCCGATATTAAAAATGTTCAGGTCGTTATAAATAAATCCCATAGTGATTTGTATAAACAATCCGTAGAGGGGCTTGATTTGCCTCCTCCGATAATCGGCGGTCAGTCCCGTGGTGAATCAGTTCTAAACGGACTTTCTGTCTTAGATAGTGAATATGTATTGGTGCATGATGCGGCTCGTCCATTTATTCCAGTTGATACAATTGATGCTCTGTCTGAAATACTGGTAAAAGGTGCAAGCGGCGTTATCCCGGTCTTACCTGTTATCG